>Ga0208664_100003_pt1 | contig 146631 bp, 165 predicted proteins | sample Wag42014_10_20_FD_187332 | JGI IMG/M metagenome (GOLD analysis project Ga0208664, IMG submission 187332) | Deep subsurface shale carbon reservoir microbial communities from Ohio, USA - Utica-2 Time Series 2014_10_20 (SPAdes) (version 2) ... | reverse complement strand
TTTTATAGTTATTCATTGAACCCTTTTTGTAGATTTCAGCAAAATTTCTTAAATAAAGTGATCCAATAGGATCTCTCATAAAAACATTGACATCATTCTCACTGCATTTCACCTGTATTTTTTTGAAATTATATGTATAAACAAAACACTTGTTTTCATTTTTATATGTAAACAAACCCTTATTTTCATAAACAATTATTTTTACCGTAGAAGGCCAGATACGTTTTATTTCCACCCTTTCAATCCATTTGTCCTGGGTAATTTTTTCAGCGTTCACGTCAAACGTAAAAAGGTTCTCCCCCAGGTGTTTTTCGTACATTCTTTTAAGTCTTTCTCCATCTCCGTTAATTAACCCGGATATTTTAATATTTTTCACATTAAAATAATCGGAGCTGAGAATCTTTTCTTTGACATTCGGATAAGCCCAAAATGTAATAAGCAAAACAACAGTAAAAACAAAAACTGCTTTCAGCAAAAATTTAATCATGAGCTTCTCCACTCGTGTATAAAATTTCCTCCACAAGTTTATCAAAATCTATCCCCGCTTTTGCTGCTGCCTGCGGCAAAAGACTTGTCTCTGTCATCCCCGGCAGTGTGTTTATTTCCAGTATATACGGTGTATACCCACTATAAATAAAATCCACCCTTCCGTATCCCGTGCATCCGGCTGTCTCAAATGCCCTGAGTGCCGTGTTTTTAATTTCGGAGATTTCCTTCTCATTACATCCTGTATTAAAAAGATATTCTGTTTTGCCTTTTGTGTACTTGGATTCGTAGTCGTAAAAACCGCTTTTCGGTTTTATCAGGATCGGCGGTAATGCCTTATCAGCAAGAATGCCCACTGTGATCTCTTTTCCGTCTAAAAATTTTTCCACAACTATTTTGTTGTCATATTCAGAGGCAGTTTCCATAGCTCTTTTATACTCACCTTCCTGTTTTACAATGGATATGCCTATCGTCGAGCCCTCTCTGGCCGGTTTCACCACACACGGCAGAAACGGAGGCTCATTATTATCTTTTGATGCAATAATAAAGTCGGCAGTCGGAAGAGCGGCACCTCTTAAAATATATTTTAAATACGCTTTATCAAAAGCAACGCAACTTGCGGCAACTCCGGATCCGGTATAGGGAATCCCCAGAGATTCGAGAACAGCCTGAATTTTCCCGTCCTCTCCGAATTTACCGTGCAAGCCGTTGACACAAATGTCGGGCTTTATTTCCAGCAATTCTTTGAAAAAGTTATCCCCTATATCTATGAAATTAACATTTTCGTATCCGCTCTTCTTTAATGCATTGCCCATAGCTGTACCGGTGCTCAGAGAAACTTCTCTTTCACTCGAAAAACCACCGTAAAGAACTACTATTTTCTTATTCTTATCTATCATTTATCCTCCAAAACCTTAGCAAGTTCGGATGAAAAATTCGTAATATCGCCTGCGCCAAGTGTTAAAAACACCGTTTTTTGATCTCTGTAATTACTAATGTTGTCTAAAAAATCCGCCGGCTTTTCTATATAAAACACATCTTTAAATCCGTGCTTTTTTATTTCTGCAACCAGTCTCTCCGAGTTGACATTCTCTATCGGATCTTCGCTGGCAGCATAAATATCACTCACATAAAGCTCATCTGCATCGAAAAAACATTTTGCAAAATCTGTCATTAAGGCCGATGTTCTAGAATATCTGTGCGGTTGAAAAATAGCAACTATCCTGTAATCGTGGAAAGCCTCCCTGACTGCCCTAAGGGTGGTGAAAATTTCCGTAGGATGGTGACCGTAATCATCAATTACTTTGACGTTATCGCTGTCAAGTTTAAGGGTCAGTCTCCTCTGTACCCCCTGAAAATTTTCCAGTCCTTTCTTAATTCTGCTAAAGGGAATTTCAAGCTCAAAACCCACTGCTATTGCAGCCAAAGCATTGAGGACATTGTGTTCACCGGGAAGAGCAAGTTTAACTCTACCAAGCTTTTCACCGTGTAATGAAACCTCAAAAGATACAGAAAAGCCTGTACGCTTTATATCATAACCGCTCACATCAGCTTTCGCACTCAATCCGTAAGTTGTAAATCTCTTTTCAATATAAGGAATGATATCTGTTACATTCATATCATCGATGCAAAGAATATTTACACCGTAAAAAGGAACCTTGTTAGCAAAACGGATAAATGCATTTTTCAAATCGTCCATATCTTCATATGCATCCAGATGCTCAAGGTCTATATTTGTAATCACAGAAACTGTCGGATAAAGAATAAGGAATGATCTGTCACTCTCATCCGCTTCGGAAACCATAAATTCGCTTTTTCCCACTAAGGCATTGTTGTAATCCCTGTTAAGACGCCCCCCTATCACTACAGTCGGGTCAAAATCGGCATAATAAAGAATTTCGCCAATCATGGAAGTGGTGGTTGTCTTTCCGTGACTACCGGCAACTACTATTGAATATTTCATACGCATCAGTTCCGCAAGCATTTCCGCCCGTTTAATAACAGGGATATAGTTATCTCTTGCCTGTACAAGTTCAGGGTTGTCCATTTTAACGGCAGATGAATATACAACAAGATCAGCTCTGCCGACATTATCCGCACTGTGTCCCTGTACAACGTCAATTCCGAGACTTGTAAGCCTTTCCACCGTGGAATTTCTGGCGGTATCTGATCCGGTCACGATAAAACCCAGATTGTGAAGTACTTCCGCTATACCGCTCATGCCTATTCCGCCGATACCAACAAAATGTATTTGCTTAATTTTGCCAAACATTACACAAACCCCATTTCCGATAATATAATCTCGGAAGCATTAAACCTTTTCATGGATGCCAGTTTCTGTGAAAAATCGTTATAGTTTTCAAATAATGACATTATTTTTTTACAAAATTTTTCAGGAGTTGCTTCATCTTCTGTAAGCACATACCCATAGCCATGCTCCTCAAAAAACTTAGCATTAAAATACTGATGATTATCGGCTGCCAGTTTGAGCGGTATAAAAACAGCCGGACGTTTTGCATACATAATTTCATAAACAGATCCGGAGCCCGCTCTGGAAACCACTATATCACTCCACTTCAAGACGTCCCCGATATCGTTCACATAATCCGTTACTTCCAGATCTTCACCTTCGTATCTGCCGTATTTCGCTTTATACCCATCAACGGTTTCATCATAAAGCATGTATCCAGTTTGATGTTTAATCTCTATTCCTTCTTTTCTCAGTCGTTCAAAAGATTCAATCATCAGCCTGTTAATAAAACGGCTACCCTGACTTCCGCCAAGCACCAAAAGATGTCCGGAGTGCTGATATTTAGGCTCAATTTCAGCAATACTTTGGCGCACAGGATTTCCCGTTAAAACCGCTGCCGGTATTTTCATATTTTTTATCTCAAAGCTTAAAAATACTTTTTTCGCAAATTTGACAAAAAATCTGTTAGCAAAACCCATAACGGAATTCTGCTCATGAACATAAATTTCACATCTTTTTAACAGAGCAGCCAGACCTGCGGCAGCAGATGCAAAACCGCCCAGAAGGAGCACTTTGTCATTGCGCTTTATAAGTTTCATATTTTTCAAAACCTGAACAAACAATTTTGAAAAACTTTTTATTTTGTATAAAAGCCCTTTTCCTTTTACCGGCGTGACATTCTGAACTATAAAAGGATAATTCTGAGACGAGAGAATTTTACTGTCCACATCCCTGTTAGAAACCATAAAAATGATGTCCACTTTTTCTCTCTCCAGTTTTTCCGCAATGGCGATACCGGGATAAAGATGGCCTCCGGTTCCGCCTCCGGCCAGTACTACTCTCATCGTTCCCCCGCGCTTCTAAAAATGATGCCAAGTAAAAAAAGCTGAAAAACCATTGCCGAGCCTCCGTAACTCACAAAGGGCAGTGGTATACCTTTTGTAGGAGTTAAGCCCAAAACAACACAGAAATGTATAACAGCTTGGTAGAAAAGGACAAAACAGAGCCCCATCGTCAGATATCTTTTGTACCTGTCCACATGGGATGCCGCTATTCTAAGACCACAAACAAACAACATCAAAATCAGTATCACCACTGCAGCGGCTCCAACCATACCGAATTCCTCAGCAATAATCGCATAAATAAAATCAGTATGGGCTTCAGGCAGGAAATACAGTTTTTGTGAACTGTTTCCCAATCCTTTTCCGAAAATACCCCCGCTTCCCACAGCGATAAGAGACTGAATAAGCTGATACCCTGCGGTATCACTGTATTTCCACGGATCTATAAAACTTAAAATACGCTCTTTTCTGTATCCCATCATTACAAGAGAGCCGATTAAAGGCAGTATAAATGCAATACCTGCCACCAGATGTTTCATATTCATTCCGCCTATAAAGAGAAGGGTTCCTGATACAGCTATCAACAAAAACGCAGTACCGAAATCAGGCTCAATCAAAACAAGTGATGCCAGAAAACCCAGCATCAGACTGGCGGGCAGAAATCCTTTAACAAAAACTTTTACTTTCTGATCCTTTTTATCAAGATAATGTGCAAGATAAAGCACCACAGTGAATTTAGCCAGTTCCGACGGCTGAAGGCTTATAAAAGGCAGATTTATCCATCTGTGTGCCCCGTTTATTGCGGGAAAAGCAAAAACAGACAAAAGAAGTACAACCGTAAGAAAATATATTAAAACAACGAGCTTTCTGTATACATACAAGGGTGTTGAGTAGCTGATATACATAAAGATGAGCCCAACAACCATAGCTATAATCTGTTTATAGAAAAAGAACGACTCAGCTCTGCCGATGCGTACAGCCTGAAGGGAGCCTGCTGAAAAGATAAATGTCAGTCCAATGACAAGGAGCACAGCAACAGAAACAAACATATAAAAGCGCTCATCCTTATATTCAAACATTTAGACCGCACCCCTTCAGTTTTTTATTTACTGCATCTTTAAAATATTTCCCACGCTCCTCAAAATTACTGAAACTGTCGAAACTGGAGCACCCGGGGGATAGTAACACTGTGTCGCCTGCCTCTGCAGATAAAAATGCATTCTCAACCGCTTCATCAAGACTGCCGCAAATTTTCACTTCTGCCTCAACATTTCCTTCAAACTGGCTATTAAGTGAATGAGCAGCCTCCCCAAACAAAACAAGTTTCTTTACCCTCTTATTGATCATTTTTGTTATTCCCGTATAGTCAGCGTCTTTAATCCGGCCACCCATAAGAAGTATTACATTTCCGCCCACTGCATTTAAAGCTGTCATAGTAGATTCCGGATTAGTACTTTTCGAATCATTTATGTATTGTATTCCCCCTGATTCCGCGAATTTTTCACATCTTTGTTCAAGGGATTTCAGTGAGGATGCAATCGCCGAGACATCACCTTTTAAACCGTACACTTCATCAGCCAGACACATTGCAAAAGCCAGATTGAGCACATTATGCCTGCCGGGGAGTGAATACGAACTGATATCAGCATAAAACCTGCCGAAATCCAGGATATTATTCTTGATAACGGGAAACTTTTTCAATTCGGGATCTATAAAGTTTACACTTTTTGAAATATTAAAATCCTCAAAAACAGTGGATTTAAGAAGATAGGACTTATCTGCGTCAGCAAATTTAAGAGCCGCCAGTTTTGAGGCGGTGTAGCTCTTCATATCCCTGTATCTGTCCAAATGATCCGGTGTAACATTGCATATACAAAAAGCATCCATTCTAAAATTTTTAAGCAGGTCGATCTGATAGCTGCTGAGTTCCACTACATAAATATTGTAATTATTCTCCGCAACAACTTCGCTGAAGGTTCTGCCTATATTGCCGCAGTAAACCGCATCAGCCCCGGCCTGCTTCAAAATCTGCCAGGTAAGATAAGTAATTGTGGATTTACCGTTTGTTCCCGTAATTCCGACTATTTTCACATCAGATGACAGAGATTCATATGCGATTTCCACCTCACTGGTAACTTTATTTACAGGAATATTAATCGTATCAGGAGCAATCCCGGGACTCACAATTACTTTATCATATCTATCAAAATCACATGAAGATACAGAAGGATACGATTGAATTGTATCGTCAAAAATATCACTATTGTGAATATTTTTGCTTTTCAGTAATTTTTCAGCGCCGCGGCCGCTGATTCCGTAACCCAGTAAAGCGTATCTCACATTATCACCTTAATTTAAGTGTACTTATTGCTATCATTGCCAGCATAAATGCCAGAATCCAGAAACGTACTATAATTTTCGGTTCTTCCCACCCTTTTAGCTCAAAATGATGGTGAATGGGAGCCATCCGGAAAAGGCGCCTGCCCTTCGTAACCTTAAAAAAGCCGACCTGCATAATGACCGAAACCGTTTCGATAACAAAAACACCCCCGACAATCGCCAGTACAATCTCATGTTTCGTTATCACAGCGACAGTGGCCAAAGCCGCACCAATTGAAAGACTCCCCACATCTCCCATAAAAACCGTCGCCGGAAACGTGTTATACCAAAGAAACCCGAGCCCTGCACCGAGCATAGCCCCGCAGAATACTGCCAGTTCTCCGGAACCTTCCACATAGATAATCTGCAGATAATCGGCAAATTGAACGTGACCGGTAACATATGAAAATAAAATAAAAGTTCCGAAAGCAATTACAGAGGGCATTGTTGCAAGGCCGTCTAACCCGTCCGTCAGATTGACAGCATTGGAAGTACCCACAATTACAAAGAGAGCAAACAAAATATAGAAAAAAGACAGGTCGAATACCATATTTTTAAAGAACGGAAGAGCCAGTTTGGTGGCATCTCCGCTTTCATCGACAATTATTATACTTACCACTGCAAAAGCAGCAATAACAAGCTGTAGAGAAAATTTAACCGATGGTTTCATCCCCTCGGGATCCTTTTTTACCGTTTTTATATAATCATCCGCAAATCCAAGCACACCCGTTGTAATGAAAACAAAAAGTACAATCCATATATAGAGATTCGTTAAATCTGCCCATAACAGTGTAGAAAACAAAGCTGTCAGAATTATCATAATTCCACCCATTGTAGGTGTACCCTCTTTTTCTCTGTGACGGGCGGGCTCATATCCTTTTGCCTTCTGGGAAAGCTGCATCTCTTTTAATGTATTTATCAGATATCCTCCGACGAAAAGACTTATAAGCAGCGATGTAATGATTGCATAAGCAGTACGAAACGTTATGTACTTGAAAACATTAAACAGTATAAAATGTTCGCTTAGCGGATAGAGCAGATTATACAGCACTTTTATCTTTCTCCTTTAAAAACTCCACAATATCTTCAAACTTTTGCGACCTGCTTGCCTTAACAAGAAAAATTCCCTCATCCAGCTTTGACAGATAGCTTTTCAGATCGCTTTTATTTTTAAAAATTTTCACGTTCTCACTTTCATTAAATGCGGTATAGCTTTCACCGGTAAAAAGAAACGTGATATCACCCAGTGAGCGTGCCACGGAAAAAAGCTCGTTACAGAATTGATCAGCAAACTTCCCGATTTCCGCCATTTCACCAATTACCGCATATTTTTTGTTTCTTCGTATTTTATGAACATCTTCTATGGCAGCCAATATTGAATCAAAACTCGCATTATACGAATCATCGATTATCGAAACCTTTCCATCTTTATTAATGAATGTCCCTCGCCCGTCTAACGGTCTAAAACCTGCTATGGCTTCAAAAATATCATTATAAGGTATATTCAGCCTGATACCAACGGCTACAGGGGTAAGAGAATTCGTGGCAAAATGCTCATACACATGATTAATTCTGAACTCATATTTTTCATCTCCGAATCCCACAATGTAATCAATATGGTTGTTGTGTCCGATTTCTTCTATTCTTATCTCATTGTCCTTATCATCGCCGAAATAGTGAATATTCAGTTTTTCTGTCAAATTGTTGTCCGTTTCAAAATCATTCATATATTTTTTGCAGCTATTATGAAGCCAAACCTCACCGTTTAGCCTGCCCTTACCGCGGGACTCCGGAAGAGAATTAAGAATACTGAGCTTTTCCCGGGCGAGTGCGTTTATATCTTCAAACATCCCTATATGAGACATTCCGATATTTGTCACAACAGCAGCATCGGGTTTTATATACTCACTCAAAAACTTCAATTCACCGTAGCTGTTGGTTCCGAGCTCAAATATTGCGTATTCCGAATCCAAGTCGATATTGGATGCAGAATACGCAACACCGAGTTTATTGTTGAAATTTTTAAAAGATTCATAAACCGGATATTTTCTGCCTATAACAGAAGCCAGCATTGATTTAGTGCTGGTTTTGCCGGCACTACCCGTAACAGCTATTTTTTCACCTTCATAGCTTCCAACCATGTATCTGCCGAAATTCTCAAGAGCCTTTTGGGAATCCTTCACAAGAATTTTGTTGGGATATTTAAGCTCATAAAAATCTTCCTTATCATCCATAACAACAAAAATCGCACCTTTCTCTATAGCCTCTTTTGCAAAATCATTGCCATCAACGTGCTCACCCTTAAGGGCAAAAAATATGTCCGAATACTCCACTCGCCTGCTGTCAATTTCCACTCTTCTGAAAAACACTTTTACGGTGGAAAGGTGACAGTCAATGATATCAACAAAAATATCCAAAGGCTCACAAACCGGCACTTTCTTCCTCCAGAAGTTTTTTTATCTCTTGCCTGTCATCAAAGTGAATCGTTTTATCTTTTAATATCTGATAATCCTCGTGCCCTTTACCTGCCACAAGAATAATATCTTCTTCTTCAGAAATTTCATAAGCATGTGTTATGGCTTTCCGTCTGTCAGGGATAACATCATAAGAAGTGCTGCCGGCAAATCCGGTCTCAATGTCCTGAATAATAGCAGCGGGATCCTCCGTTCTCGGATTATCGCTTGTAACAATAATCCTATCGGAATAGGTCTCAGCTGCTTTTGCCATTCTGGGTCTTTTGGTTTTGTCCCTGTCTCCGCCGCAGCCGAAGACTGTAATAAGGCGATTTTTCTTTAATCCGGCAAGGGACAGTAGCACATTTTTTAATGCATCATCCGTGTGTGCATAATCCACAAAAAAATATCTGTTGTTAACCACTATCTTTTCAAGTCTGCCGGGTATATTTTTAAGATTCTTAATTCCATCATAAGTGGCTGTATTCGGGACACCAAGTATCTTTGAAGCCGCAGCCGCTGCCAGAATATTGTAAATATTATGAGTACCCACCATATTCGACTGCAGCTTCAATCCGTTACCGCTTACAGCCGAGAATGTTACACCGTCCAGGCTGTTTTTAATGTTGGATGCTTTGAAATCAGCGCTGTTTTCAACAGCGTATGAATAAACAGGAATCTCGGTCATTCCAATAAGCTTTTTACCGTAAAAATCATCCATGTTTATCAAACTCTTGCATGAATATTCAGGATTAAACAGCTTCTGCTTAGCCTGATAATATTTTTCCATACTTTCATGATAATCCAGATGATCACCCGTCAAATTTGTAAATATCGAAAGATCAAAACAGGTGCCGTAAAGCCGCTCCTGTTCAAGAGCATGGGAAGAAGCCTCAATACATATTGCTTTCGCTCCCTTTTCGATCCCTTCACTCATCATTCTGTAATATTCATAAGAAGAAGGTGTGGTTGTTTTAGCCTGATAAATTTTATCAACAACTTTGTATTCCGTTGTCCCTAATCTGATCACCTTAATTCCGTTTGTTGAAAAAATACTGTCCAGCAGATAATTTATTGTGGTTTTGCCGTTAGTTCCGGTGACCGCAATCTTCAGAATACTGTCATCCTTTATATCAAAATAATTTTTGGACATCATTGCCAATGCCCTTCTGCCTGAATCAACAACTACATGGGGCACATTATCCATAGGTCTTTCGGTAACAAAAACTGCGATTTCTCCGGTTTTTGCAATATCATTGATAAAGTCATGGCTGTCTGAACCCGTACCTTTATATGCAACGAAAACCGAATTCTTTTTCAGAAATCGACTGTCAAAAGATATATCCTCCACTTCTGTGTTGAGGATATCAGTTTCTCCCGACAGAACATTAACACCTTTAAGAAGCTTTTTTAGTTTCACTGCTTACCCTTAATCGTTGTATTTTGTAACCTTTATTCAACATTATCTGCTCAGCAATTGATTCAAATGTATATGCTGCGGTGGAGCCCCCGTAAATAGAAACGCTCGGAGAATCATAGATCACTATCATTGCTACTTCGGGAGAGGTGGCCGGGAAAAATCCAACAAAGCTTGCCACATAGTTTTTATAGGAATATCTGCCTTTATCAATCAGAAATTTCTGTGCAGTGCCCGTTTTACCACCGATATCAACATAATCGCTTGAAGCGTTCACACCCGTTCCGTTATCCACAACCTTTTTAAGGAGCATCTGTAGAGTTTTTGCACTATTTTCACTAAGCCACTTTTTCGATTTTATATCAGGCTTGAAAACCTCCTCGCCCTTTACTGCCTTTTTTATCAGATGCGGAGAAACCAAAACTCCGTCATTGGCAACAGCCGCATAATACTGCAAAATCTGTAAAGGTGTGACATAAATCTCCTGCCCTATTGAAATTGAAGGTTTGGACAGTCCTGACCATTTATCATAATCTCTTAACAACCCTTTTTCCTCAGAAACCCCCAAGACATCTGAACTTTCACCAAAACCCACTTTTGACAAAAATTTGTGGAATTTTTTTCCACTTGCTTCACTAATGAGCTTAACTGTGCCGATATTGCTGGAATTTATAATTACCTCTGAAGCTTTTAGTTTGTCATAATCGTGTACATCGTTGTAAGTATGACCATAAACTGTATACCTGCCGTTTTCACAGTCCACTTGTTTATTAAGGTTTAAGTTCTCATTCTCAAGAAGAAAACCGAAAGTTATAGCTTTAAAAATTGAGCCCGGCTCGAAAAGGTAGTTTGTGAGCATGCTTTTCCAGGTTGATTTCGAATATTTTTCAAAACTATCCGGGTCATAAGAGGGATAAGAAACACTGAAAATTATTTCTCCTGTATTCACATTAATACCTGCTGCAATTGCTTTTTTGGCACCGAAACGTTTCATATCTTTTTTAAGGATAATTCCCGCTGTCTCCTGAATTTCAGAGTCTATAGTAAGATAGACCCCCTTTGAGCTTTCCGAAATATATTCTTTATCTTTTAGAAGTATAGGCCTGTTGCGGCTGTCCCTTAAATATATTACATTCGTTTTTTCACCTTTGAGTTTTTTATCCAAAGCATACTCAACACCCTGAAGTCCCTGGTTATCCACCCCTGTAAACCCTACGATTTTTGCCACATTTTCACCTTTGGGATAATATCTGTTTTCCTGCAGGATATAGTGTATATAGGGATACCTTCCCGATATTTTTCTTGCTTTATCCACCTTGATGTTTCTGATAAGCCAGATAAAACCTTCTCTTTTTCTCAAATAATTGTAATTTCTGCTGTTCATATTCAAATTATAATCCTTTAAAATAAGCTTTATTCTGTAAGGATCTTTTATATCTCTTCCATAAACATAAAGTGAGGCAGCTTTTTTATTTTCCGCCAAAACAGCACCTCTCCTGTCATAAATCAGCCCTCTGTTTTTTAAAAGCTGTACCTTCCTTAACGACTGATTTTCCGCGTAATTGAGATAATCTTTATGTTTATAAATCTGCAAATATATTAATCGGACAAAAATCGACAGAATTACTATGCTTAATAAGACCAAAACAAAAGAAAGTTTAAACCTCTCATTCCACATAATATACCTTTGTATGTTCGGGAAACTTCAACCCCATCGATCTTCCCTTTTTATACAATCTGTCTTTATCAACCAAAGTGTTATATGTTTCCTGCAATGACTGCAGAGTAATCTCTTTACTTTCTATTTTTGCAGATAATCGTGAAATATCGTATCCGACATTAATATACTTTTGCTTAATAACAATTATTGTAAAAACAATAACCACTAAAACCATAATTTTGAGCATTAAACTGAGCCCAATGTTTGCAGAGCCGGCTTTTATAGTTGCTTCGTTGTGTTTCATATCACTTTCTCCGCAACTCTCATCTTTGCGCTTCTGCTGAGAGGATTTCGTTTGATTTCACTTTCCTTTGGTGTTATCGGTTTTTTGGTAATAATCCTGAATGTCTTTTTCTTGTCACATCTGCATTCAGGGAATTCCGGCGGACACACACAATCTTTAGCATAAAAGTTAAGCATATCCTTAACAAGTCTGTCTTCCAGAGAATGAAAGGATATAAAAACAACGCGCCCGTCTTTTTCCACAATCTTCTCAATTTTATTAAGCAGTGATTCTATCGACTCCAGCTCTTTATTGATAAATATCCGTATCGCCTGAAAACTTTTCGTGGCCGGGTTCTGACCGTGTTTATGAAATTTTTTCGGAACCGCTTCCGAAATTATTGAGGCCAGTTCTGACGTTGATTCTATCTTTTTTAACACTCTTTTTTTTACTATTGAATTGGCAATCCTTGAAGCAAAAGGCTCTTCGCCGTATTTTTTTAATATATTCACCAGTGTTTCTTTGGGATAATTGTTAATCACTTCATAAGCTGTAATCTTATCATTACTGTCCATACGCATATCAAGAAAACCGCTTTTTCTGAATGAAAACCCTCGCTTTTCATCCATCAACTGATAATTTGACAGGCCGAAATCAGCATAAAGACCTGTTACCTGACGAATATGAAGTTCTTTCAACACAGAATTCACATCTGCGAAATTTGACCTGACAACAGTCACATTTTCACATCCGACAAACATTTCTCTCAGTCTTTTTACTGCATCTTCATCCCTGTCCAGAATAATCAGCCTCCCGCCGGAAGACAGTTTTTTATAAACTCTCAGGGCATGGCCACCGCCCCCGCCTGTACAATCCACATATATCCCCTGAGGGTTTATTGCCAGATTTTCAATTAACTCCTCGATCAAAACAGGTTTGTGCATAGCTCACCGGCCTATAAATTTAGTTCCGGAAATTCTTCGCTTATCGAATCAAATAGATTTTCAACATCAATATCTTCGAACTCCTGATCCCATTTAGACTTAGGCCAGATCTCAATTTTATTCATATGGCCGACAATAACACACTCTGAATTCAAACCTGTTTTTTCCCTGAGCATATTGGGAATTAACACTCTACCCTGTCTGTCAATGGAACAGTCTTCAGCAGTTGAATATAAATACCTTAAGAATTTTTTCCCCTGAGCATCTCTGGGCGGATTTTCCTCCCACATTTTTTCCAGCTTCTGCCATTCATATATGGGGAATGCCGCTATATGGCTGCCCAGCGTAACAAGTATTAATGATTCATCTCCATACTTAGTCTTAAGGACATCCCTGAATTTCGATGGGATACTTACTCGACCTGCATCATTAATTGTGTGAAAGCTTTTGCCCTTAAAACTTGTCGGAGTTTTCATAACATTATATACCATTTTATGACATTTTATACCAAATAATACATGAATATTCCAAATAGTGTCAAGTTTAATTGAGTAAATAATTTACAGACGTTATTTGTTATCTGATAATTAAGTTTATTATCAATACATTAACTCCTGAAAAATCTTTTATAAAAAAATTAAGATTAGAGATTTAAGAGGTTTTTCTGGATTTAATAAGGTTATAAAAATGATGTGACTGTGAAGTAAAGAAAAGTACTTTAGAAGAATGCAAGCAAATCAAGCTTAACAATTATTTCTGTATAGCATTCATTATTACCGAGCACATAAATTTTTATGTGCTCGGTGCTCGGTTATTTATATCTTTCTGCAACACTGACCCTGTTAAGTTCTCTGGCCAGTTCAGCTTCAGCCTTGCTAAATTTATGTGATTCTTCCTGTCTTGCAGCTTCAAGGTCTTTCTCTTTTTCAACTTTTCTTCTGATGGCTTCTTCCAGATCAATCTCTCTTCCGAGTTCAGCACCTTCAGCAAGTATTATCACCCTGTTATCATTGACTTCCAGAAACCCTCTGTCAATGGCTGCATATTCAGTGGTGTTATCATGTTTATAGGCCAGCTCCCCTATATTGAGAGCAGTTAAAAACGGGGTGTGATCAGGCAATACTCCGAAATCACCTTCCACCCCCGGGGCAATAACTTCATCCACCTCAATATCCAAAAGTTTTCTTTCAGGTGATACCAATTCAAGTTTAAGCTTTTCAGCCATAATTATCCTCTTGTCTTAAGCTGTTCTGCTTTTTCTAAAGCCTCATCTATTGTTCCAACAAGATAAAAAGCCTGTTCAGGAAGATCATCGTGTTTACCGTCAAGAATTTCTTTAAAACCTTTGATTGTTTCACTTAATGTTACATATTTCCCGGACATACCGGTAAACTGTTCTGCAACAAAAAACGGCTGAGAAAGGAATCTCTGTATTCTCCTAGCCCTTGCAACAGTCAGCTTATCCTCTTCAGTTAATTCCTCCATACCTAGAATCGCAATAATATCCTGCAATTCCTTATATCTTTGGAGAACCCTCTGAACCTCTCGGGCTACATCATAATGCTCTTTACCGACAATGTTGGGATCGAGAATTCGCGAAGTAGAATCGAGCGGGTCAACAGCAGGATAGATTCCAAGCTCTGCAATCTGTCTTGAAAGAACTGTTGTAGCATCCAGGTGGGCAAAAGTTGTTGCCGGAGCAGGGTCAGTAAGGTCGTCAGCAGGAACATAAACAGCCTGAACAGAAGTAATAGACCCTTTCTTGGTTGAAGCAATCCTCTCCTGCAATTCACCCATCTCCGTGCCGAGTGTCGGTTGGTAACCAACAGCAGAAGGCATCCTGCCCAAAAGAGCAGAAACTTCCATACCAGCCTGGGTAAATCTGAATATGTTATCAATAAACAAAAGAACATCCTGGCCTTCAACATCTCTGAAATACTCAGCAATAGTCAATCCGGTGAGACCAACTCTCATCCGTGCACCAGGGGGCTCGTTCATCTGCCCGTAGATCAAAGCCACTTTTTCCAGAACGCCTGACTCCTGCATTTCAAGCCAAAGGTCATTACCTTCCCTTGTCCTTTCACCAACACCGCAGAAAACGGAATAACCACCGTGCTGTTTTGCAATATTGTTGATAAGCTCCATAATAAGTACCGTTTTACCAACACCGGCACCTCCGAAAAGACCGGTTTTCCCGCCTTTAGTGTAAGGTTCAAGAAGATCAATCACTTTAATACCGGTCTCAAGAATTTCATTACCGGTATCCTGATCTTCCAGTTTAGGTGCTTCTCTGTGAATAGACCAATGATCATCAGCGTCCACTTCACCCTGTTCATCAACAGGTTCACCGATAACGTTAAGGATTCTTCCCAACGCATTTTTTCCCACAGGCGCAGTGATAGGTTTTCCCGTATTTTCCGCTTCAATGCCTCTTACGAGACCTTCTGTGGTTGTCATGCCGACTGATCTTACAGTGTTTTCTCCAAGATGTTGTTCAACCTCGCAAACAACAATATCACCGCTTATCGGGTTCTTAATTTTCAAAGCTGTGTAAATTTCCGGTAATTGACCATCTTCAAAGTGGACATCAACAACCGGTCCAATTACCTGAACAATTTTCCCTACATTTGCCATTATTTACACTCCATTATCATAGTATTATTTTAAAGCTTCCGCTCCGTTAACAATATCAAGTATTTCTGTGGTAATTGCAGCCTGTCTGGCTTTATTATAGCTAAGCGTGAGCTTTTTAATCATTTCGCCCGCATTACGTGTCGCATTATCCATTGCGGCCATTCTGGCTCCGTGCTCACCGGCCACAGACTCTAATATGCAGCTGTAAATGGTAAAATTTATAAAGCGGGGTATAATTTCTTTCACAAGTGTGTCCGGATCAGGCTCATATAAATAATCCACAACTGGTTCATCCGTCTCTTCCTCAGTTTCAAAATCTAACGGAAGAATCTTCTTTACCTTTGCAACCTGTGAAGCTACGGATTTAAACTCATTGTATACAACATAGAGCTCATCAATCTCATCATCGTTAAAAAGTTTTACAGCGGAATCACCAATAGTTATTGCATCATCGTATGTAATCTTCCCGCCGAATGAAATAAATTTTTCCTCTATTTCATAATCTCTTCTTTTTACATATTCATGGCCGTTTTTTCCGACACATATAAGTTTAAAATTTTTGTCAGAATGCTCATGACGGAGTTTAGAAAACAGCTTATTAACATTAGTGTTAAAAGCACCGCACAAGCCCCTGTCAGAGGTAATAACTATCACACCTACATTTTTTACTTCTTCCTTAGGCTGCAGCAACTTGTGTATTTCTGGGCTTACACGTTTGCTGATATTTTTTACAACCTCATAAATCTTATCGGCATAAGGCAGGGCTGCTTCCATTGCTTCCTGAGCTCTTCTCAGCTTAGCAGCCGACACCATTTTCATGGCATTGGTAATCTTCTGCGTATTTTTTACCGAAGCAATTTTTCTTTTAATATCCCTCATTCCAGACATATATAAACCTCAACGTTAGGAAGAAAACTGTTTCTTGAATTCTTCAACAAGTTTTTCTAATTTCTCTGTTAATTCATCCGAAAGTTTCTTCTCTTTCTTTATGCTTTCAAGTACATCAGGATAATTTGATTTGGCAAAGGATATGAGCTCTTTTTCAAAACGGGTTATATCTTCAACAGCTATATCATCAAGATACCCGTTAACACCGGTGAAAATGGAAAGAACCTGTTCTTCAACAATAATAGGCTCATACTGTCCCTGCTTAAGCAGCTCAACAAGTCTTTCACCTCTGCTTAGCTGAGCCTGGGTTGCCGCGTCAAGATCACTGCCGAACTGTGCAAAAGCAGCAAGCTCTCTGTACTGGGCAAGATCCAGCCTGAGTCTTCCTGCCACCTGTTTCATCGCTTTAATCTGAGCTGAACCACCAACCCTTGAAACCGAAAGACCAACGTTAACAGCAGGCCTGATACCGGAGTTAAAAAGATCTGTTTCAAGATATATCTGACCGTCCGTAATCGAAATAACGTTTGTGGGGATATATGCTGAAACGTCACCAGCCTGTGTTTCAATTATAGGAAGTGCAGTTAGCGAACCCGCACCGTATTCATCACTAAATTTAGCAGCTCTCTCCAAAAGTCTTGAATGAAGATAGAATACATCACCAGGAAAAGCTTCACGCCCCGGAGGTCTCCTGAGAAGCAGGGAAAGCTGTCTGTAAGCAGTAGCCTGTTTGGAAAGGTCATCATATATAAGCAGAGCGTGCTTGCCTCTGTCTCTGAAATATTCGCCCATTGTACATCCTGCAAAAGGCGCAATAAACTGCAGCGGAGCCGGTTCACTTGCTGTAGCGGAAACCACAATGGTGTAATCCATCGCTCCGTGCTTTTCCAGTGTATCCACAACCCGGGCAACAGTAGAACGTTTCTGACCGATTGCCACATAGACGCAGATTACATCTTCATCTTTTTGATTTAAAATTGTATCAATAACAACAGCGGTTTTACCGGTTTGTCTGTCACCGATAATGAGCTCCCGCTGTCCTCTTCCGATCGGAATCATTGAGTCAATTGCTTTTATACCCGTCTGCAGAGGTTCTTCCACCGGCTGTCTTTTAACAATACCGGGAGCAATTTTTTCAATATCGTCATACTCATCGGTTTCTATTTTTCCTCTGCCGTCCAAGGGTTGACCAAGGGGGTTAACAACCCTTCCCACAAGGGCTTCACCAACAGGTACGGAAGCAATTCTTCCCGTTCTTTTTACGACATCGCCCTCTTTGATATGCTCGTAATCGCCCATAATAACGATACCGACATTATCTTCCTCAAGGTTGAAAACGATCCCGTAAACACCTCCGGGAAACTCAACAAGTTCACCGGCCATTGCATTATCAAGACCGTAAACTTTGGCTATACCATCACCGGCACTCAAAATGGTACCGACTTCTTCCACCTGAACCTTCTGTTCAAAGTTTTCAATTTGATCTTTAATAATCTTACTTATTTCTTCTGCCCTGATCTGCATATAACCTAACTCCTTATATGTTATTATCTAACCTGTCATTTCTTCTTTTAGTTTTTCAAGCTGACCTTTAACACTGGCATCATACTGTGTACTCTTAATCTTCGCCAGAAATCCACCGAGCAAAGACGGGTCCTTTTCCACTTTCACGGACACTTTTTTACCTGTTATTTCATTGAGTTTACCAACCAATTCGTTTTTAATCTTCTCATCCATATCAATTACCGACTTAACATCGGCTACCGCCTCACCAAGACTGTCTCTATAAGCATCTGAAAAGCTTTCGGCTACATTTTCCAATTCATCAAGACGGTTTTTCTCCACCAGAAGCTTCATAAAAGAGAGCAAAAGATCAGATATAACACTCTTTTCTCTTAATTCTGAAAAAACGGCGCTTTTGCTTTCCTTAGGGATCAACGGATTTTTAACCAGCTCCCTGAATTCAGCATTGGAAACATAAAAATTCATCAAGCTGTTCAACTCATCTAACGCTTTGCTGACCTCATTCTTTTCCGAAGCTAGTTCAAACAAAGCACCGGCGTAACGTTTCGATATAACAGTACCTATCAATTTGTCACTCCTATTTTAGCAATATAATTTTTCACCAGCCTCTTTTGCATATCATCAGTAAGGCGCTTTTCAATTTTTTGCTCGGCCAGTTCAAAAGCAAGCCTTGCAGCTTCCTCTCTGAGCTCAGCTTTGGCCCTGTCGAGATCAGACTGGATCATATCTTCTGTAGACTTTTTTAGTTTGGCAATATTGTTCTCTGCATCTTCTAAAATATTTTCCCTTTCCGAATCTGCCTGTTTTTTGGCACGATCTTTCATTGTCTGAAGCTCTTTTTCCATCTGCTGAAGTTTAAGCTTATAATTTGTAAGTTCTATCTCAGCATTTTCTTTTGCCTTTTCAGCATTTTCAATCGATTCTTCTATCTGCTTTGTTCTGTTATTTAAGAAATTAATGAGCGGATCTTTTAAAAACTTATAAAGAATTGCCACAAAAACAACAAACACAATGATTCTCCATACCAATCCCATGAAATCAGGACCGTGACTGCCGCCTTCTTCTGCCGCCATCAGCATTGAAGGTAAAAGCAATATATTAAACAAAAGAACCAATCTATTCATTACAAACCCCTCCTTACGCCACTTTGCCAATAATTTTATCGACTATTTCATCAGCCATATTCTCTGCATCGGACTTCAGTTTTGCCTTAGCTTCATCTTTTTGTTTCTCAAGATCATTTCTCGCATTCTCAAGTTTCTCATCCATCTCGGTTTTAACCTTAGCATACATCTTTTCCGCTTCCTGAATAGCCTCGTCTTTAACCTGTTTATGATAATCGGCTGCTTCCTGCTTCACATGCTCAAACTTTTCCTCGTATTCAGTTTTATATTTTTCGACTTCTGATCTCAGCTTAGCAGCCTCACTGTTAAGAGACTCTATTTTATCGTCACGCTCTTCCACTGTATCAAGAACTGGGTTAATTATCATTTTTTTACCAATGAATAGAATAATAAGAAAGTTCACAATCTGAATTAATAAAGTACTATCAATACTAATCATTCACCGCACCTCATAAAATGCATTATTGTATACTGTACACAGAACCCGTAAAAGTTAGCAAATATAATTTTTTTTGTCAACTCATTTTATGTGTAAAACAAGTTTTTCGTACAGAGAGCTATTAAGCTTTTAGAAAAATAGAATAACATCCTGGTAACAAAATATGATAAGGTACTAACATTAAAATTTGTTAATGTAAATAATATTTGTCCATGCAATCTTCAATTTTTAACGAGCTATGAATAAAAAGTGAAATGGGGAGATAGAGAAGTAGTAACTTGTTGAGTGGTGTATTAGTGTTAAGCGCTAAGAGCTAAGTTTTAAGTACCAAAAGCAAAGAGCAAAACTCTTAATTAATAAGTATTTACTTACACTAACATTTAACGTTTAACGTTGAACCTTGAACATATCCCTTCACGCATTACCCGTCACTGAATTGGCCGTTTAGCCTTATGTATAAAATTGCAAAAAAGAATTGAAAAATTAGACTAATTACAATATATTAAAAAATACCGTACGTTCGGTATGTAACGTTTCTTTAATATTTTTATATCCAGTGGAGAAGAATGTGGGCAAGAAAGGTAATAAAACGATAGAAAATATACTTGATACTTCTATCGAACTGTTTTTTCAAAAGGGGATAGAAGCAACGAGCATTTCTGATATTACAGCTAAAACCGGGATATCCAAGGGTAGTCTGTATTTTCATTTTCCGGACAAACAAACCCTGGTATCTGAAGCTTTGAGCAGGTATGAAAACTCATTTTTTGAATTTATCAATGTGTCGCTGCAGGGAAATTCTCCAGGTGAAAAAATGGAGAATTTTTTTGAATCTGTAAAGAAGATGCACAAAACGAAAAACTATTCTGGCGGCTGTATATTCGGTAATACAGCATTGGAAATGGCGGATAAAAACGATTCTCTATCACAAATGGTTAAGCATGTTTTTGACAGATGGACATCAATTCTAAGTAACATAATAAGAGATGCCCAAAAAACAGGCGAAATCAGAAGGGACATCGATTCACTGGTACTGGCAAACTTAATCGTTTCATCTTTGGAAGGCGGGATAATGCTTTCCCGTCTGGAAAAGAATGGAGAACCTCTTTCTCAGACAATTTTTGCTTTAGATACAATGCTTTGCTTAAAGAAAACGGGGAATTAAGGAGGTTTTTATGGTGTTTTACTTGCTTAGAAAAAACGCCGTGAGCAAATGAGGCCTGTAATTTAATTTGTAATCAGCACTAATAATGAGATAAAATATAATATGCAACATCAAACAAGGAGGAAACTATGAAAAGGACAGTATTTTTAATCACACTCTTGATGGCAGCAGTTTTTGTGGTGTCATGCGCAAAAACCGATATGCCGAAAACGGAACCGGCAAATGTATGGAACTATCTGCAGGATCAGAATTATACCGATTGGCAGTTGTTTCCCGGAACAACAGAATTATACCCCGGTCAATCACCTCATGGCGCATTCCTAACATCCTATATTAACAAGAAAGCTGCAAAAAGTGTTAATAATGATGAGTTTTCTTACGGCTCAATAATTGTAAAGGAAAACTACACCCCCTCAAAAAAGCTGGCAGCCGTTACAGTCATGTATAAAGTCAAAGGGTTTAATCCTGAGGGAGGCGACTGGTACTGGGCAAAATATTCCCCAAAAGGGGATGCACAGGCTGTAGGTAAGGTAAAAGGGTGTATACAGTGTCATTCAGCTGTAAAAGACAGCGACTGGTCATATCTGAAATCCGAAATGTAAAACAGTTTTTAAGGGCGGGCAGTTAGTCCGCCTTTATTTCTCGGGGGGTTAATCATGCCGCATTTGCAATTTGAATTTAATTTTAATACGGACACAGAAAATAAACAAAACTTTTCTTCGAAAATTATGGAGCACTTCTCTGAGATAATGGACACCGGAACAGATCACATAGGCATAACAATAAGAGAATTTGAAAACAACGGTCTTTTTCTGGGCAGAGTAAAAAATCCCGATGAGCCCATAGCCTTTGTAAATGCAGATATAAGAGAGGGTCGCCTGTATGAGCAAAGAAGAAAACTTGCTCTGATTTTTATGAAGGAGATAAATGAATTCTTTAGCGTACCTTTGTCCAATATGTATGTAATCTTCACCGAACACAAGGGAGAAGACTTTCACCTTTACGAAAGAGCCCTGAAATCCTGGCAGGAAGGGGAAGACCCATTAAAAGATTAATCAAGCACTGAGTATACTTTCAGCCGGTTTGCCGACTGCATACCCTTGAGCATAGTCTACGCCCAGCTCTTCCAATTTGTTATAAATATCTGAATTCGTTACATATTCTGCTATTGTTTCAGCATTAATGCTCTGTGCATAACTTACAATCGATTTTACTGTTTTATAAGATTTGCTTGTTTTAAGAAGATTTTCAATAAGGCTGCCGTCAATTTTGATATAGTCAATATTTATCTCATGATGCCTGCTGAAATTGGAATAACCAACACCAAAATCATCAATTGCAATTTTAAAACCGTGCTTTTTAAGGTTAATAATTTTTGATTTCAGATTGTAAATTTCCTCATTTTCCAGAATTTCCAAAGTAACCCTTTCAGGATCAATACTGTTGAATTCACATTGACTGAGTATAAATTTTTCAAACTCCTCATCTGCAAGATCCTGAGATGTTATATTAATCGAAAAACCAGCTTGTAGATTCCTGAAAATATTACAGCTTTCGGATATAACAATTTTTCCTATCGAAGGTAAAAGACCGAGCCGCTCTGCAGAAGCCAGAAACATTGAAGGAGATATAACATCATCTTTTCCTACCATCCTTATAAGACATTCATATTTCAGTATTTCACCGGTTTCTATTTTCTGAATTGCCTGATAATAAGGTTTTAAAACCAGTTTACTTTTACCCTGCAGTACACTTTTCAGGATATTCGACCACAGAATATTTCTTTCATAAAATTTTTCCACTTCCTCATCAATCTGGCAATATGAGATTTTTTTTATATTTTTATTTTTTGCTTCCCTTAAAGCGATATCCATTCTGTTAAAAAGGTTACTTCCGATGTTGTCACCATAAAAATTATCATTATGCGAAATGCCGCATACAAAAGATGGAATTACATTTAAGCTTTTAATACGGATAGGGTCTTCACTTAGAAAATTTTCAAACTTTTTGACGAGCATATTTGCAAAATCGAGAAGGCTTTTCTTTACAGAAAATTTATCCATGCATGCTGCAAGAGCAAAAACGTCACTGTGTAACCTGTAGACTTCTGTATCATTCAAAGCCAACGAATTAGCAAAATCGGACAATTTTCTCCCGAAACTTACAAGAAAATTGTCTCCTTCTTCATTTCCATAACAGCTGTTTATCTCACCGAAATTTTTAATATCAATGCCCAGCAGAATCATTTTTCTGCATCTGTGAGCATTCAGTTCACTTATTAAACTTTTCCTATTGGGAAGCCCTGTCAAATCATCCTTTAGAATCATAACCTTATCTTTTGTGTATTTTAAGAATGTTATATCAAACACAAATCTGAAAATCAATGTACTTTTGGTTGGCAATCTACCCAAATTTACACATTTAAAAACCGTGACGCTTGAAGTGGAGGTATTAGGGGTAGTAGAAGTATTAGAGGTTTAATCCTATCTCCGCCTACCTCTCGGCGGACGGAGCGGATTCAAGGTTCAAGGTTCAACGTTAAATGTTAGTGGAAGTAAATACTTATTAATTAAGAGTTTTGCTCTTTGCTTTTGGTACTTAAAACTTAGCACTTAGCGCTTAACACTAATACACCACTCAATAAATTACTATTTCCTGTCGGTAAGCAGTTTTCCTCCGACACTGACATTATCCTGCCTGTTTTCTTTCATTAAAATAATTATGCTCTCTTTCGGAAGAGAATAAAACTCGGAAGCAGCCTCTGTAATTTTTTCCACAAAATCTCTTTTTTTGGATAAATCATTCACCTTGGGCCCTTCAACATTTATCACCGGCATATGATACCTCCTTATCTGAAATTACTTTTTATTTTAGCGCAACAGCAAGTAAAAGTACAGACAGAGCATATTTATTACTGGGATTATATCTTTTCAAAACTTCAAAATTATGAAAAACAGCCCAGTAAATATCCTTTTCACTGTCTTTAAGACGGATAAGCTTAGCTTTATGCCCGGATAAACCGAACGGAAAGCTGACACCTTTCTCCTTTAACTTTGAAATACTCATCCACTCACCTGTCAGCTTTTCGCTGCCGTAAACAACCGATACAGCGGTGGGATCGGAATAGTGCCATCCATGTTGTTTGAGAAAATTTGCCACACTGCCTATTGCATCAGACATGGAATTTACCAAATCAACCTGACCGTCTTCATCAAAATCCACTGCATATTTTAAGATATTTGAAGGCATAAACTGAGGATACCCTATCGCACCGGCATATGATGACCGTATCTCTTTGGGATTAATATTATTTTTATAAGAATAGACCAGCAGATTTCCCAGTTCATATGTGAAATATTCCCTCCTTCTTTCAAAATTCATTGCAAGTGTATACAGTGAATCCAAAGCATTAAATTCCGGCGAATATCTGCCGAAAAACGTTTCCACACCCAAAATAGCCGCAATAATTTCAGATGAAACGTAGAACTCGTTTTCAGCTCTTTCGAGTTCTTCCCTGTATTTTCTGTAAAAATCTCTGCCCATGGAAATTCTCTGTTCATTGACAAATATTTTTTTATAATCTCCCCATTCCTTTGTCTCAGCAGGTTTTGAAATCAAATCTGTAATTTTATCGACAATTTCTGCCTTTGATATACTTTCCTTCACATAACCTTTTGGGAGATTAAATTTCTCAGCAATCTTATCCTCAATAACTAAGGAATGTGAGGAAGATAAAAAACATAAATAAAAAAGTAGAGTGAACATTAATCTCAACATGGGATTAATATATTAGCACTACCCTAAATATTCAATGAAAGAAAAAAATAATTTGGAATCATACCAGTTCGAGTAATATTCTCTTTAATTTAGCGCTATATTTTGTTAATATTAATTAAGTGATATTCAATAAACAACAAAAGAGGTTGCCATGAGTAATCAACAGTACGATTTTCAATGGGAGCATTTAGGGGATATACAAAAAGGCAGGCCTAACCTGGGAGAGCTGACAAGTGTGGCTACTTACAGGTTAATGCAGTATACGCTGAGGGATGTATTGACAAAGGAACTGGGTTACGAGAAAGCTCTTGAGATCCTATCCAAAGCAGGGATGAAAGCCGGAGAAGAGTTCTGCAGAAACATGCTCGATACAAGTCTGGAAATGAACGACTTTATAGAGCATTTAAAAGATGTACTGATTGAATTAAAAATGGGCGTATTGAGAGTAGAAAAAATGGATCTGGATTCATTAAAAATGGTTTTTACAATGTCGGAGGATCTGGACTGTTCCGGCCTGCCCATCATAGGCGTGGAATTCTGCGATTATGACGAAGGATTTATTGCTGGAATTCTGAAAGTATACACAGGTCATACGTTCAGTGTTAAGGAAATTGACTGCTGGGCTACAGGCGAAAGGATATGCAGATTCAAAATTGATTTAGCAGAATAATAATGAATTTTGAAGACTTTCATAAAATAATTAAAAATACACTAAACAAAGGCCCCTCTTCCTACGATTTTATCAACAAAGAAGATATCAACTGCGGAGATCAAAATCAGATTTGTAAAGATTTGGCAACACTGCTAAACCAGGTAAAAGAGGCTTATGAATGCACTAAGAAGCTCTCCGAAGGAAATCTGGATATAAAATGCGGCAAAACAAACTTCTTTGCGATGCCGGCAAAAAATCTTCAATCCAACCTGAACCATCTTACCTGGCAGGCACAACAGATATCCAATGGTGATTATAATCATAAGGTCAGCTTTCTCGGAGATTTTTCCAAAGCATTTAACAAAATGACGGAATCACTTAAGGAAAAAGAAGCACTGGAAAAAAGGTTGATTGAGGTGCTGGAGGAAAAGGCAACAACTGACTCTCTAACCAAGATTGCTAACCGTTCAAAATTTAATGAAATTCTAACTCATGAAATGGAAAGAGCGAACCGGTACCAAAACGGGCTTTCCCTTATTATGTTTGATATTGATCATTTTAAAAAGATCAACGATACATACGGACATATAAAAGGGGATGAAACACTGATAAATCTGGCTGAAATAGTGGGGAATAATATCAGAAAATCCGATTTCTTTGCCAGGTGGGGCGGTGAAGAATTTACAATTCTTGTTCCACACACCAGCCTTGATAATGCCTTCGATCTCGCTGAAAAACTCAGGAAATTGATAAAAACATCCGAGCTGCTCGTGGATTGTCAGATTACCTGCAGTTTCGGTGTCACACATTTCAAAAAGGGGGATACTGCAAACTCTTTTACAGACAGAGCCGACAAGGCTCTCTATGAAGCCAAGGAAAGCGGAAGGGACAGAGTCGAAATCACAAGATAAATTTTACCCAGTTTTTACTAAGCACACTTGCATATTTGTTTGCTATGTCCTTTCTTACGGTAGAGATTACTCTCCGCCAGTAGGCGGATCGAAATAACAAAACATAAGAAGTTGTCACCTCGAGCGCAGCCTAGAGGTCTCTTTGTCAAATAACATTGTTTTCATACACTATCCTCTCCTTCCCCTATCTTAGTGGAAAGGACTGGTTTCTCCCCCTAAGTTAGGGGAAGAGTAAGAAGGGGTATTATTTGTCAAACATCGGCCGAGATGATGCTATCCTGCTGTGTTCCCGTCCGTAGACGGATTAGGGAGATCCCCCTCTATACATTAATTAATAATTCCTCGGAACCTGAAGCATTTTGTCTATCGAAGAATAAGCCCTCTTTCTAAGTGCAGGATCAAGTGTTATTTTATACTGCTCATTAAGCAATGCCTCATAAATTTTTTTCAGATTAGTCTTTTTCATATTTTTACATCTAAAGGAATCATAGGCAAAATAAAATTCCTTACCGGGATTTTCCTTTCTTAGCCTGTATCCTACACCCTCTTCTGTCCCTATGATAAATTTTTTATTGTCAGACTCTTTAGCATATTTGTAAACACCTGACGTTGAACAGATATGATCTGCCATATCCACAACTTCAGGAGGGCACTCAGGATGCGCAACAAAAAGAGCGTCCGGATGCTCTTTTTTCAAAGCTTCCACCTCTTTTTTGGTAACTCTTTCATGAATAGGACAAAAACCTTCGTACAAAATTACTTCCGTATCCACAAATCTTGAAACATAATGTCCGAGGTTTTTATCCGGCACAAAAATAACCTTATCCGTTTCAAGAGATTTCACAACATTTACGGCGTTGGCAGAAGTACAGCATATATCACTCTCAGCTTTAACTTCAGCCGATGAGTTAACATAGCAAACAACCGGTACACCGGGATACTCCATTTTCAGCTGTCTCACCTTGTCACCCGTAATCATATCTGCCATGGGGCACCCTGCTTCAATTTCCGGAAGCAAAACGTTTTTTTCAGGAGATAAGATATGAGCAGTTTCCGCCATAAAATGAACACCGCAAAAAACAATGGTATCCTGTTTAACCTTGGAAGCTTCTATGCTTAATCCCAGAGAATCGCCGGTAAAATCGGCAATTTCCTGAATTTCGTCAATTTGATAGTTATGAGCAAGTAAAACTGCATCTTTTTCTTTAAGAAGTTTTTTTATTTCTGCTTTTAAATCCATATTACTCCCCGTAATATTTTTTTATCTTCTCAAAATGTACAACTTTTTTTGTTCTTTTATCTATGGAAAAATTTACCGCATTAAAGAGCAAAGTTCCTTTTTTTTCAACATCAAATTTAGCAGGCATTGAATAAAGAAAACGCTTCATTGCCCTATCATAATTTGTCCCTATTACGGAATCGGCACTACCGCACATTCCCACATCACTTATATAAAAACTCCCTTTCGGCAGCATCCTGTCATCATTGGTCTGAACATGTGTATGAGTACCGCAGACAGCTGCAGCCCTTGAGTCCGTGTAAAGTCCGAAGGCCATTTTCTCGCTGGTGGCTTCTCCGTGAAAATCCACCAGATGAACTGCATCCGGTTGTTTTTCATAAAGTCTGTCAAACGATCTGAAAGGACAGTCGGAAACGGGCATAAAAACACGCCCCATAAAATTTGAAATGCACACTCGAATGTCCTCAAATTCAACAGTTTTAAAGCCGACTCCCGGCACACCGTCAGGATAATTGGCCGGTCTGATTACATTTTCATATTTCTCTATCTCTTTCTCCGTATCTTTTTTATCCCAAATATGATTACCGCTTGTCATAAAATCAATACCCAGTTTTCTCAGCTCTTTGTAAACATTGAGCGTTATTCCGAAACCGCTGGCTGAATTTTCAACATTGGCAATAACAAGATCAAAAGCACCTGTTTCACTGAGTTCCTTCAGAGCAAGGGAGGCGGATCTTCGTCCGCTCCTGCCCACTATGTCTCCGATAAACAGAACATCAAGAGTTTTATTATTTCGCATACTCTACAGTTCTCGCCTCTCTTATAACCGTAACCTTAATCTGACCGGGGTAAGTAAGTTCTTCCTCGATTTTTTTGGCTATATCTTTTGAAAGGGTAACCATTGTATCATCGTTAACCCTGTCCGGCTCAACAATAATACGCAATTCCCGTCCCGCCTGAATGGCATAAGCTTTACTGACTCCTTCAAAACTTGAGGATATTTCCTCCAATTTCTCAAGACGCTTTATGTAAGACTCCAGCACTTCTCTACGCGCGCCCGGTCTGGAGGCTGAAAGAGCATCAGCAGCTTGTATAAGAACAGATTCCGTATACTTAAATTCTTCTTCTCCGTGGTGGGAAAGAATGGCATTGAGAATCCTGGGATCTTCTTTGTATTTTTTAACAATATCAACGCCCACTTCCGTGTGTGAGCCTTCACTTTCCTGATCGACAGCCTTACCTATGTCGTGCAGCAGTCCCATGCGTTTTGCCATCTTTTCGTCCAGTCCCAGCTCTGCAGCCATGATACCCGCAATCTTGGCCACTTCAATAGAATGGCCTAAGACATTCTGGCCGTAGCTTGTTCTGTATTTGAGCCTTCCGATAAGTTTCAGAAGATCAGAATGTATATTATGTATCCCCAGATTAAATGCTGCCTCTTCACCCACTTCATAAATGTGTTTTTCAACTTCCTGCTTACTCTTTTCATAATGTTCTTCGATTCTTGAAGGGTGAATCCGGCCGTCGGAAATTAATCTTTCGAGAGTAAGTTTTGCAATTTCCCTGCGGAAAGGATCGTAAGAGGAAAGTATTACTGCCTCCGGTGTGTCATCCACAATAATATCCACTCCCGTTACACTTTCAAAAGTCCTGATATTTCTGCCTTCTCTTCCTATAATACGCCCTTTCATTTCATCAGAAGGGAGATTGACAGAAGATACGGCGATTTCACTCACATAATCAGGTGCACATCTCTGGATAGAAGTGGCGATAACACTTTGGGCTTTTTTATCGGCGGTACGCTTCACCTCTTCCTCAATTTCCCTTATTTCACGTGCAGCATCCACTTTAGCCTCTTCAATCATTTCCTGCCTGAGCAGCTGTTTGGCCTCTTCACGGGTCATACCCGATATCTTTTCTATTTCCTGAATCAGCTGCAACCTGATGTTGTCCGTTTCAGCCTTAATCTTGTCCACTTCGGCAATCTTGTCTTCATATTCCTTTTCCCTCTGGATAATCATCTCTTCTTTCTTTTCGGCCAGTTCGACCTTTTTATCCAGTGCTTCTTCTTTTGCCAGAATTCTTTTTTCCTGAGCCTGTAATTCTTTCTTTCCTTCTTTTATTTCATTTTCAGCTTCCTGTTTCCCTTTAAAAATGATTTCTTTTGATTCCAATTTTGCTTCTTTAATAATTTCATCAGCTTCACGTCTGGCCTTATTAAGTATTTCCTCGGATGTTTTGCCGACTTTGGCATTGTCAGATTCAATCTTCTTCTTCACAATAACTGCGCCGGCCAAAAAGCCGACAATAAGGGCTACAACGCCAATCAAGATGTATAACCAAACCATTATTTCCTCCTATATATATTTTTTTCTGTAATCACCACATCAAGTGGCACATCATGTTCTTCTATTTCAATTCTTTCCACTACCTGAAAATCATATGCAAAACCAACCTTTAAATCAAACAAATAATTTTTTAAAAGCTTATCATAATACCCTTTACCGAATCCTATTCTGTTGCAGTTTCTATCAAATACAAGAGCCGGCACTATCGCAACATCAACGTGTTCCGGTTCATCTCTTAATTCGGCAGGCTCTTTGATACCCAGATTGCATGTTTCCAAAAATTCACTCCCTTCAAATCTTCCTATAAAGATTTCCTCAAAACACATTTTGGGGAGATAAATCTTTTTGCCCCTTTTATGCAGATAGTTAAAAAGCGATTCCGTTTCAATTTCATTCCCGAAATTGCAGTAAAAAAGGAAACTTTCCTTTTCACTGTAAAGCTCAATAAACTTCTCACACACCCGTTTGCTGGCATTTCTGATAAAGTCATCATCAAGTTCACTTCTCATCTTTTTAATACGTGCCCGCAGAGCTTGTTTATCAGCCTTCATACTTTTTAACCCCTTTCCAGAGTCTTTTGAGCCTTTGGGCTATCTTTCCTTCAAACCCGGAATCGGACGGAGTATAAAATATTTTCTCGCTTTTCATATAATTCTGAACCACAAATTCACCATAATCAAAAGGGTATTTGTACCCGGCAGGATTATGACGGATATTTTCAGGCGGATACGGATTGGAAGCTTTTAAATATTCTTCGGCCTTTTTGCCGGCTGTATAAGACCGGTTGCTTTTCGGACAGGAAGCCAGATAAGTAACCACATGTGAGAGAATAATATCCCCCTCCGGCATTCCCACTTTCAAAAACGCCTCATAAGCGGAATTTGCAAAACCAAGTGCATCGGGAAAAGCATTGCCGATATCTTCGGAAGCTGAAATAAGAAGCCTTCTGAAAACACTTTCTGCATCAACTCCGCTTTTCAGAAGTTTTTTTGACCAAACGAGCGCAGCATCAGGGTCACTTCCACGAATACTTTTTATCATTGCCGAAAGGAGATCGTAGTGCTCATCCTCAGAATAGCTCATTTTCATAATCAAATCTTCCACTTCGGAAACATCCAAAAACATTTCACCGTCTTTGATAGGTGAAGTCATTGCCGCAATCTCCACCATATTGAGAAATCTTCTGGCATCTCCGTTTGAGGCTTCACAGAGTCTTTCAAACACTTCATTGTCAACTTCTATACGTTCAACCTCATACATTTTTTTGATTTCAGCACATGACTGATCAAAAATGGATTTCAGTGCATCCCTGCCTAAAGGCTCAAAAGTAAAAAGCAGACTTCTGGATCGCAGGGCAGGTGTTATCTTAAAATATGGGTTTTCGGTGGAGGCACCTATGAGTTTTGCATGTTTCTCATCGATCAAATCCAGAAGAAGGTCCTGCTGGACTTTGGAAAATCTGTGAATCTCATCAATAAAAATCAGAACCGGCTTGCCATAGGATTTTGTGGAATCCACAATATTTTTTAATTCGGATGAGCCTGATGACGCCGCATGTAAGCGGTAAAAAGGCAGTGACAATACCTCACCTGCTATCTTGGCAAGGCAGGTTTTCCCCGTACCGGGAGGCCCCACAAAGATAAGGGACTCGAAACTTCCTTCCGAGATAATTTTTCGCAGAGGAGCATTCTCCGACAGCAGATGACGCTGTCCTTTTATTTCGTCAAAATGTTCAGGATATATCCTATCAATCAGTCTAAATTCCATAAATATAAAAAAAGCCCCCGCATGTGCCGTGCGTGCAGTCCATTTGCAGCCCTGGCTAACCAGGTGGGGAAAATCACGGCTGCTTTAGGCTTCCCGCTCAAAGGCGGGCTTGCACACCACAACCAGTATCAATTCCCCTTTTTTAGAGGTGTTGGCTCCAAATTTTCTACACTTTCACGGGCACCGCAGGGGCTACCCTCTATCCGATATTTACTTCCAGTTCGTCAAGTTTCCGCTCTAATTTTTCAATAGCTTTTTTACTTTCGCTTATTTCCTCTTTCAGCATAAAATATTCAGCAGCTATATTAAAAGCAGCCATCACTGCAATCTTAGAAGTAGTTAAAACATGAAGGTTTTTCTCTATCTCTTTCATTCGTAATTCCACAAACGAAGCTATATCTTTTATGTACTCTTCGTCACCTTCAGTTTTAATTTTATACTTATCTCCGTAAATATAAACCTCGGAAACATTCAATTGCCACACCTCTTAAGGTAACCTGCCCAGCAGATTTTCAATTTTTTCGGCTATTGCTTCTCTCTCATTTTTGTACTTTTCATTCTCCTCTTTTAAACTTTCTAATCGTTTTTCGAGTTCTTCATTTTTCGCTTTCAACTGCTGATACTCTTCCAGCATAGCTTCAATTTTTTCAGATAAACTGTTTATATTTTCTAACATTTCCATACTTATAAATACAACATTTACCAAAAAGTGTCAATGAATCTATTTTTATAAGAGCAGGGAGATGGTTAGGCAGTGAGGTGGAGAAGTAGAGGCAAAGGTTAAGGTTAAGAAAGTTGATTAGGTTGAGATGGTTGATAAAGTTGTGTGTTCAGTTGGTACCTCAAAATACATCAAGTACCTCAAATACCTTTAACTACCTCTTTTTCACGCATCACGCATTACGCTTCACGCATCACGGCTTTACTATCTCAATTCAGCAGAATATTTTTCGGTCAGTCCTTCAATTATTTCTTCAAGAATCTTGTTTGTTTCCTCGTCCGTGAGCGTCCTTTCCAGTGCGGAGTAGAATATTCTGAATGTCAGGCTTACTTTATTTTCACCGATCTTTTCCCCCTGATAAATGTCGTATATAACCGCATCATACACAAGGGGGCCGAAATTTTTGATATATTCAAGCAAGTCACCGGCATTTACACTGCTTTCAACCACAACCGATAAATCTTTATATACAAACGGATAAACTGAAAATTTATCATAATGGAAATCGCCCTGCACTTTCTCATTAATCAGTTTTTCAAGATAAACTTCACATAGATAAAGATCTTCCTGAATATCTTCTTCTTCAGCAATATTAGGATGAAGCTGCCCTATAAAACCATAAACTTTCCCGTCAACCTTTATTTCAGCAGATTTGCCTGGATGTAGAAAATCATAACTCTCATTTTTTTCATATTCAGCGTTAATTTTAAGTGATTTTAAAAGATTATCCAGCACGCCTTTCATATAATAAAACGTATCCACCCGGCTGCCGGTATTCCACGATAGTGGGAAAAAAGAGGATGTGGAACAAAAAGCCAGTCCTGAAAGCTGCTCAGGAATAGATTCGTTTCTGTTGATAAATGTCTTTGCGATTTCAAATAAGCGGATATTCTTAAATCCCTGATTGATATTCTGCTTTGCTGCAGCAATAACGCCGGGAAAAACATATGTCCTCAGGGTATCCATATCTTCGGAGATAGGATTTAAAAGCTTTACAAAATTATCCTTTTTATCAAATCTGTTCAAAAAGCGCTCACTCATAAACGAGTAATTTATTATTTCATTGAAACCAAGAGTTTTAAGACTGCTTTTTATATTTTTCGCATTTTTGAGAAAAGGCTCAGGAGGCACACTGTCAGCTGACAGTCTGGGTATCGTGGCCTCAATATTGTTATAACCGTAAATCCTTGCCACCTCTTCTGCCAAATCCTGCCACCTTTCGATATCAACCCTGTAAGGCGGAACTTCAACAGTTAATTCTCCCTCTTTGGCTTTAACACCAAAACCAAGCTCTTCCAGTATTTTCACCATTTCCTTTTCAGTAATTTCTGTTCCGAGCAGTTTGTTTATATTGTTAACATCAGCATTCACAGACAACGGAATATATTCTTTATAATCATTGGACAGAATGCCGTCAGCAACATTACCGTCAGCATTGTCCTTAAGAAGCGAAGCAGCATAATCCACCATCGAGAGTGTGTTAACCCTGTCTATTCCCCGCTCGTATCTGTAAGATGAATCCGTCTGAAGGCCGAGTTTTCTGGCAGTCATTCTTATATTTTCAGGCTTAAAGTAAGCACATTCCAGAAAAACATCTTTTGTATCATCATGAATTCCGGAATACTCCCCACCCATTACACCGGCGATACCTATGGGCTTTGATTCATCTGCAATCACCAGCATGCTTTCATCGAGCAAGCGTTCTTTGCCGTCAAGCGTCATTATCTTTTCACCCGGCTTAGCCGTTCTGACTGTTATTCCGCCTTCGATTTCCCTCAGATCAAATGTGTGCAAAGGCTGACCGTACTCAAACATGATATAATTTGTAATATCGACGATATTATTGATCGGCCTTACCCCAACAGCTCGCAGCCTGTTCTGCATCCATAAAGGCGAAGGTTTTATTTTAACATTCTTTATAATTCTGCCCAGGTAAACCGGACATTTTTCCTCATCCTCAACTTTTACATAACTGTAATCAGAAGCATTAAGGGATTTATCACTCTTAAGCTCGTATGACGTTTTTTTCATTTTCCTTGAATAAAGCGCAGCAACTTCTCTTGCCACACCTCTTACGCTGAGGCAGTCGGCTCTGTTTGGAGTAATACTGATATCGAGAACATAGCCACCTAAACCGAGCACTTCATTTATGTCTTTGCTTACCGGCGTATCTTCAGGAAGAGGCATAATGCCTTCACTTTTTTCTTCAAGGTTCAGCTCAGCTGCAGAACATATCATGCCGAAAGACTCCACACCTCTCAGCTTAGCCTTCTTAATTTTGAATCCGCCCGGTAAAACAGCTCCGACTTTGGCAAAAGGAATAATCTGCCCTTCAGCCACATTGGGAGCGCCACAGACCACAGTATAAGTATTTTCACCGTCGGAAACTTCGCAGAGGGAAAGTTTATCGGCATCCGGATGCTTCTCCACTTTTTTAACAGCTGCAGTCACCACATTTTCAGCCGCTTCAAGTTTCTCCACGCCTTCGATCTCCAAACCGGACATGGTTAACCTTTCTGCAAGTTCAAAGACTTCTATCCCGGAAATATCTACAAAATCATTCAGCCAGCTTAAGCTTACTTTCATTATCTACCTCTAAAACTGTTTTAAAAATTTCAGATTATTATCAAAGAAAAGACGCAAGTCATCTATACCGTATCTAAGCATAGCAATCCTTTCTATTCCCATTCCGAAAGCGTATCCGGAATATTTTTCAGAATCGTAATCAACTGATTTGAAAACCTCCGGGTCCACCATTCCGCAGCCCAGTATCTCAAGCCAACCCGTATTCCCGCAAACACGGCATCCTTTGCCGCCGCATATTACGCAGCCCATATCCACTTCCGCGCTGGGCTCGGTAAACGGGAAAAAACTCGGTCTGAACCTCACCGGCACATCATCACCGAACATCCTTTTAACAAACAATGTCAGCGTACCTTTTAAATCCCCAAAAGTCACATCTTCGTCCACCAGTAAACCTTCCACCTGATGAAACATAGGCGTATGTGTAACATCGCTGTCACACCGGTACACCTTTCCCGGTGCTATCACCTTAACCGGCGGTTTCACCCTTTCCATCGTTCTGACCTGCACAGGAGAAGTATGTGTTCTTAAAAGTAAATCATCGGAGATATAAAAGGTATCCTGCATATCTCTGGCAGGGTGCTCTTTGGGAATATTAAGAGCTTCAAAGTTATAAAAATCGCTTTCCGCCTCAGGGCCCGTTTCAACTTCAAAGCCCATGCTTACAAATATATCGACAATTTCATCATATATACGCGTTACAGGGTGAATGGAACCGGCTGTAAAGGGGAATCCCGGCAGAGAAATATCAATGGATTCCGAATTCAGCTGTGCCTGTTTTTCTTTGAGTTTAACCTCTTTTTCCTTTGTCTCGTACCTGGATTCAAAATCCTGTCTTATTTCGTTAATCTTTTTGCCAAGCTCAGCCCTTTGATCGGCTGGCACACTTTTCATCTGTTTATTAAGGGAAGATATCAGCCCCTTTTTGCCCATGTATTTTACTTTAACGGCATATAGGCTCTCAAGAGAATCAGCCTGATTTATTTCTTCCTCATACCCTTTTACTGCAGAGAGATCAAACTCCATCGCTCACCCCAAAAGACTTTCATAACGCTTATAAAAAAACATAAAACTGGATCATTTTTAGCGATAAAAATAAAGGGGTGCTGCATGCACCCCTGATAATTTTAAGCGGAAACTTGTTTTACAAGTTGCTCAAATTCCTCCGGATTGTTGACAGCCAGCTCTGAAAGAGCTTTTCTGTCGATTTCAATATTGTTCTTTTTCAATAATGAGATGAGCTTACTGTAGCTCAAACCGTGCTGCCTTGCGGCCGCATTGATTCTTACAATCCACAATCTTCTGAAATCCCTCTTTTTCTGTTTACGTCCTCTGTAAGCATGGGCAAGGGACCTTTCTCCCACCTCACGGGCTTTTTTGTAAACACTGTGGTTAACGCCTCTGAAACCTTTTGCCAGTTTCAGCCATTTTTTTCTTCTCTGGCGAGTTTTAAATCCGCCTTTTGCTCTTGGCACAATTATCCTCCTTTAATTACGTATAAGGTAAAAGTTTTTTAATGTTCTTGGCATCTTGCCCTTCCAGGATGCCAGGGTGGCGTAAATCGCGCTTTCTTTTAGCGGTCTTTGAGGTGAGGATGTGCCTCAATCCCTGCTTTTTGTGTTTCACTTTGCCGGAAGCCGTAATTTTAAAGCGCTTTGCGGCTCCTCTGTGACTTTTCAACTTAGGCATTGCTACCTCCTAATTACTCGTTGGACGGTCCTATGACCATCGTCTGCAATCTACCCTGCATCTCTGGTTTTTTTTCAACAACACAGAGATCACCGAGCTCCTTAACAACCCGGTCAAGCAGCTCAAGTCCGTGGTCCTTATATATCATTTCCCGACCTCTGAATCTGACCACGACTTTAACTTTATTTCCTTCAGATAAAAATCTTCTTATATGTTTCATTTTTGTATTGTAATCATGCTCTTCGATTTTAGGCCTGAATTTAATTTCTTTGACTTCGATTTGGTTTTGCCGCTGTTTTTTGCGGGCTTCTTTTTCCTTTTTGGCTTTCTCAAATTTAAATTTGCCGTAGTCCATTACCTTACATACGGGCGGCTTGGCCTGCGGTGCAATCTCCACCAGGTCGTAACCTTTTTCACTCGCAATATCAAGAGCTTCCTTTAGAGAAACTATGCCCTTCTGCTCGCCATCATCAAGAATAAGTCTCACTTCACTGCCGGTTATCTCTTCGTTTACCCTTTCCTTATCGGCCTTTTTCGCTGCTATAGATCACCTCCACAAATTTGTGCTTTTATTTTTTTCAAGTTCATTTATTACACCAATATATTCACTAAAATCAAGGTTATTTTTATTTTCACCGCTTCTTAATCTAACAGATACAGTATTATTTTCAACTTCATCTTTGCCGATTATTAACATATGGGGTATTTTTTCCAGCTGTGCTTCCCTGATCTTATACCCTATTTTCTCATTCCTGTAGTCTGTTTCAACTCTGAACCCCTCTTTTTTCAGCATTTTTGCAATATTTTTGCAGTAATCCAGCTGATCGTCGGATATATTCAGAATTTTCACCTGTGCAGGGGCTATCCAAAAGGGAAAGGCTCCGGCATAATGTTCTATTAAAACACCGAAAAATCTTTCAAGAGAACCCAGCAGCGCTCTGTGAACCATAAAAGGTCTTTTCTCCCGGCCATCGGAGTCCACATATGTCATATCAAATCTTTCCGGAAGATTGAAATCGAATTGAATCGTGGTCATCTGCCATTCCCTTCCTATGGCATCCTTAACCTTCAAATCTATTTTAGGTCCGTAAAAAGCGCCTCCACCTTCATCCATTTCAAAATCGATTCCGGATTTTTCAATGGCCTTGGTCAGAGACGATGTTGCTTTCTCCCACATGGCATTATCGCCTACACTCTTTTCAGGCTTGGTGGCAATATACCCTTTTATAGAGGAAAAACCGAACGCTTTCCAGATATTCAGCGAAAATTCAAGAACCTCACTGATTTCATCCTCAATCTGTTCACTTGTGCAGATAATATGTGCATCATCCTGTGTAAAGCCACGCACCCTGAGCAGGCCGTGCAGTACACCAGATCTTTCATAACGGTAAACCGTGCCAAGCTCGGCCCATCTTAACGGAAGATCTCTGTATGAGCGTGTCTTTGTTTTATAAATCATTATATGAAAAGGACAGTTCATAGGTTTGATAAAATAATCCTGGCCTTCTATATCCATCGGGGAATACATATTGTCAGAATAAAAATCCAGGTGCCCGGAAGTCTTCCATAAGTTGGATTTTCCTATGTGCGGTGTATAGAGTATCTCATAATCATTCTTAATATGCTCATTTCGCCAAAAATCCTCTATCGTAAGTCTCATTTTGGAACCCTTCGGCAGCCAGCAGATAAGACCTGAGCCTATTTCATCAAAGGATGAGAACAGCTCGAGTTCTTTCCCGAGTTTTCTGTGATCGCGCTTTTTTGCTTCCTCCAGACGCTGAATGTATTCATCCAATTCACTCTTTTTGAACCACGCTGTTCCGTATATTCTCTGAAGCATCTTATTGTTTTCGTCACCACGCCAATATGCCCCTGCAACTGACAAAAGCTTAAAATGTTTTATTTTGGAAGTGTTATCCAGATGCGGGCCTCTGCATAAATCTGTAAAATCCCCCTGTTCGTAAAGGGAAACAACATCTTCATCCAGCTCAGAAATTATTTCCGACTTATAATCCTCACCCATTTCATCAAAAAGCTTTACCGCCTCATCTTTAGGCATCTCTTTTCGTCTTATATCCATTTTTTCATCGGCAAGCTTTTTCATTTCCTTCTCTATCAAATCCAGATCCTCCGGAGTAAAGGGATTATCTATGTCAAAGTCATAGTAAAACCCGTCTTCAACAACAGGACCGATAGTAACTTTTGCCTCCGGAAATAAACGTTTTACCGCATGCGCCATCAAATGAGCTGTGGAATGCCTCAGAATCTCCAAAGCTTCCCTGTCGTTTTTTGTAAATATTTTCAAGGTGTCTCCGTCGGACAATTTATAATAAAGGTCTACCTGCCTGCCGTTCACTTCCCCGGCAATTGCATTTTTAGCCAAACCTCTGCCGATCTTTTCGGCCACATCAAGGACGGATGCACCCTCTTCAGTTTCAATACAGCTGCCATCAGGCAGATATATATCCATTTAACACCTCGGTTGTTCTCATCAAAATATAAAATAGGTTTTATACAGCATTCCTGCACACTTTGTCAACTCTCAGTTGCGCGCTCATCCCAAAATTTACGCATTTATTAAATCTGACAATACGTTATATAAATAACGGGATTTTCACGAATGAAGAGATCGTTGTCTAAGGAATGTACTGCCAGTTACCGATAATACCCTGTGGATATGCTTTTTAACAGAGTAACTATCTGCTAATAAATGATATTTTGCGAGAGGAGGGTATAGGCGGTTACTGGCAGTAGTTACGAGTTTCGATCTCAAATATGAGTGGAAATCCCGTTATTGACATAATCCTTAAAAAAAAATAGGAAAAGGAATTTATATATTTAAGTGCTCAAAAAATCAAAATTTAACAAATATCCACACATTATCTCTATCTCTCTATCTCTCTATTTCTCTATTTCTCTATCTCTCCATTTCACTACTTCCCCATTTCACAATCTCACTAATTCACCCCCATAACTCATTACGATTTACGGCTTACAGCTCTTGCCAGCCATTTATCAAGCTCCATTAAGACCAGCAGTTCTGCGGCAATAAGCAGCAAAACAACCCAGGTGTTTATTTCCACCGGCTGCAAATCAAGAACCTCCTGCATTACAGGAATATGCATGCTTGCAATATGTACCAATTGGGCAAAGAGCACCATCGGTATCAAAAATTTATTTTCAAAAACTTTAATTTTCCAAATTTGCAGCGTTTCAGATCTGCTGTTAAATACATGAACATTTTCAAAAAGCACCATAAGAAGAAGAGCATAATTTCTTGATTCGAAAACAGTGTAACCGCTTGAATAAAAGAAATAAAAGGCACCGAAAGCAACCAGTCCCATATACAACCCTGATATTAAAACCCTTCTGACCATAATTGAATTAAAAATACCTTCGTCAGGAGAGCGTGGCTTGCGCTTAAGTACACCCGGTTCACCCTTTTCAAGGGCAAGGGCAACATCCTGCACTCCGTTGGTCACCAGATTAAGCCAGAGTATCTGAAGCGGAGTTAGCGACATTGGGGTATTAAACACAACGGAGAATGTAACCAGTATTATCTCCGCGGCTCCTGTGGATATAAGAAGGAAAATAATTTTCCTGATATTATCATACGCTATCCTGCCCTCTTCTATTCCGTTTACTATGGACTGGAAATGATCATCTGTAATAACAACGTCTGACGATTCTCTGGCCACATCGGTTCCGCTTTTGCCCATACTGACACCGACATTGGCATATTTAAGAGCAGGGGCATCGTTTACCCCGTCGCCGGTTACGGCAATAAAATGTCCGGCTTCTTCAAATATTGATACAAGCTCTTTCTTCTGCTCCGGACTTATCCTGGCAAAAACTTTTTTATTTAAAACTATACGTTTTTTCTCTTCGAAATCCTCTATTTTGGCTAAATCATAACCGTTAATTACTTCATCAAAGGTTGAAACAATCCCCAGTTCTTCTGCAATAGTGTAAGCTGTTGCCGGATGATCGCCCGTAATCATGACCACTTCGATTCCTGCCTTAAAAGCGTCCTGTATAGCTTCTTTAACTCCTTCTCTCAGCGGGTCAATTATCGCAACAAATCCCAAAAATGTCATTTCCTCCAGATCCACTCCATCCTCTGAACTTTTTTTGCAGGCAAAAGCAATTGTCCGATACCCTTTAGCTGCCCACGAATCCACTTCATGAAGGATTCTTGTTCTGTCTTCATTACTCAAAGAGCAAAATTCAAGGATATTTTCTGCGGAACCCTTGGCAAAATGGTACGTTTCTTTGTCAATTTCCGTTGATGCTGCAGCAAAACCATTAATAGGCTCATAAGGGATTTCGTCAATTTTCCTGCATCCGTAGAGCTTTTGAAGATATTTCTCATCATTTTCCCTGATAAACTTCAGCAAAGCCACATCCACCTGGTCACCGAAAAACTTCCAGTCATCATTCATAACTGCGGAAGCTTCGTTACAGAAATAAAACGCCTGCCTTGCCTGGTCTGGAATTTCATCCCAATTAAGACTTTCACCCTGGTGATTAATAAAATGTTTGACGGTAAGTTCATTTTTCGTAAGTGTCCCGGTTTTATCGCTTGCAATCAGCGTACATGAGCCCAGGCTTTCTATTGAAGCCAGTTTGCGGATAATAACGTTACGTTTGCTCATAGCAATGCCGCCAGCTGTCAAAGCTATTGAAATGGCAACTGGCAGCCCTTCGGGAATAGCTGCTACTGCAAGAGCCACAGAAAAGAAAAAGAGATCAGTCAGCCCCATACCCCGCATCATGCCAATAACAGCGAAAAGAATAACCACCCCCAGAATTATATAAACAAGATGCAGTGAGAATTTTTCCATTCTGGTAATCAAAGGTGATTTACCGCTTTCTGAGGATGCAAGCAGGGCAGCAATTTTACCCACTTCCGTGTTTTCGCCTATATCACTGACAACACCTGTGGCTCTTCCTGCAGCCACATATGAGCCGGCAAAAAGCATATTTTTCCTGTCAGCAACAGGAATAGACTCATCATCATAAACAGCGTCAGGGTCTTTTTCCACCTCAACGCTCTCACCGGTAAGCAGCGATTCATCAACTTTCAGCTTCCTTTCCTCTATCAACCTTATATCAGCGGGAACCTTGGAACCCGATTCCAGAAATACAATATCACCCAACGTTATATTTTCACTTTCAACGGAAATTTTACTTCCGTCCCTTAACACCTGACATATTGTTTTCACTTTGTCCTTAAGAGCAGTGGATTTTTTCCAGGCGCTGAACTCCTGAAACGTGCCGATTAATGCATTTATCATAAGTACGGCAAATATAAAAACCGCATCAGTCATATGGCCTATCGCAATACTGACAACTGCGGCCAGAAGGAGTACATAAATCAAAGGGCTTTTAAACTGAGTGAGGAATATTTTTACAATACTCACCCTTTTTTCCTCAGGCAGCTTGTTCAGTCCGTATTTTTCCACTCTTCTCTCAGCTTCTGAAGAACTGAGCCCTTTGACTGAAGAATTCAGCTTCTTGAAAGCATCTTCTTTAGAAAGCAAAAAAGCCTCCATTCCGCCTCCTTGAATAATCTCTTATTCAAATTATAACAGATCGTTAAAAATGATTCATTTCTTTTTTGAAAGTACAAGGCAGGAATTTTAAAAAAAATGCATATGATAAAAAATAAGCGTTGCACTCTGGGAAACATTGAGAGAATCGATTTTGCCATACATAGGGATATAAAACCTTTCATCGGCTCTTTTAAGAACATTGGGTCTTATCCCCTTACCTTCGGAGCCCAAAATGACGACGGATTTTTCAGCAAAACTCACATTTTTCAAGGCAAGAGAAGCATTAACATCAGCAGCATATACAAAAAAATTTTCTTTTTTAAGCCTTTCCAGTAACCGCGCCAGGTTAACCGCCATATACAAATTTACATGAAAAATACTGCCGGCACTGGCTTTAACAACCGCCGGAGTAATGCTCACCTGGTTATTTTTTGCGGCAACAAAATGATTTATCCCAAAACAGTGGCCTGCACGTATAATGGCCCCGAAATTCTGAGGATCCTGGATATGATCCAGAACCACTATTTTAAGTGAAGAAACATCTGTATCTATCTCATACTCATCTTTAAATTGAAGATTTGATTCAAAAGCCACACCCTGTGCTTCAAAACCGAATTTTTCGTTGAATTCAGCATTTTTTAAAACAGTAAAAGGGATTTTGTTTTTTTTCAGAGTATTTTTATACTCATCACTTTCCTTTATATATGCTTTACTGATATTGTCTGTTTTTAACGCTTCCAAAAAAGGATTTTTTCCGTAAACAATCACATCCGGCTCCTGTTATATTCTGATATCTTTGAATAAATACCCCAGCTCAACCTCCCACAATTTAAGGAAATAGCTTTATTTCCCCTCCTGTCAAAGAGTTAGGAGAAGTTGGGGAGCCTGTCCGGTTGAATAAATGGCTTAGCCATTTACTCAACCGAGGTGGCAAGATTTATAATATTCAAATGATTCAAAGCTCCCGAAGCTTTCATTTTATTATAACGGATTGCGATACCAATGATTCCAATCTTCACATTGATATGTTAAGCCCGCCATCTACTGGCAAAAGTGCCCCGATGATATATTTAGCCTCGTCTGATACAAGAAATGATACGGCCTCTGCCACATCTACAGGTTCACCGATATGGCCTTTGGGTATCCTATCATTCTCAAAGGGTCTGTTTGCGTACTCCTTATAACCCACCGGGCTTCCTACAAGCCCTGAACCTACAGCATTTACCCTGATGTTAAAAGGGGCAAGATCTATTGCGGCACACATGGTAAGGTAATTTATCCCTCCCTTGGACACCATGTAGGAAAATTTATCTTTTGTCCCCCTTGAACTGGAGACAGTAACGTTCACTATACAACCGCCTCCCTGAGGTTTCATGATCTCAGCAGCCATTTTTGTACAAAGGTAGTAACTTCTGAGGTTTGTATTGATGGTATACTCCCAGGTATTTAAGTCACAATCTAAAATTGATTCATTTTTTGTGTATGCAACATTGTTGACAAGAACATCCAGTCTGCCAAATCTATCCTTTATAAAGGAGAACAAACTCTCAATGGAAGTTGCATCAGAATAATCCACCCTGAAATAAGAACCTTTCTTGGGCAGATTCTCTGAAACCGCCCGTGCTTCATCCTCATGCCTGGAAGTTATGATCACATGATATCCTTTTCCTGCCAACACCTCTGCTGTGGCCTTTCCTATGTTGTTTGTAGAGCCTGCTACAAGAGCTATCTTTTCCATATCATCCTCCTTTATTCTACTGCGTTTATTGCCTGCACATTGTTTCCAGAATAGTGTATAAATCCTCTATAATAAGGAAACATCAATTTTTTAATTCTCGTCATTCCCGACCAGTCGAGCCCCCATTTCAAAAGCCTTCTCACAATCGATGGGAAACACTTCCTTCAGTCTCTTGGCTTTTTTCTCAGGGTCAAATCGTGTTGCAACCACCTTTGAGTAGTCCTCAAACTGATAGGTATCATAACTGCACAGTGTCTCTGTAGCTCCAAATATCCATTCCAAAATCATTCCAGTGGTGCTGATGTGATGATCAAAGCCCATTTCTTTTGCCATCTCCTCGGTCGCACCCAGGGTGTAGATAAAACCGGTCTTGATTTTTTTGGGAAAAAGTGAATCAGGTGGATCGGTATAGGGGAGAAATTGAAAAACCAAACGTTCCAGGAACGATCTCATCTCTCCTGTTGATGTTCCCAAATAGATCGGTGACCCAAAGATAAGTGCCTGAGCATCCAGAACCTTTTCGAATATAGGTGTCAGGTCATCCTTTACCGCGCATCTGCCGTAGCTCTTCCCGTTTTTCAACTTGCATGAGAAACAGCTTATGCACCCTTTATAATTCAGATCATACAGATGGATGAGCTCGGTTTCGGCACCTTTTGAAGATGCACCGTCCAATGCTTTGTCAAGCAGTGTTGCTGTGTTCCACTTTTTTCTGGGGCTTCCGTTGAATGCTATAATTTTCATAATAAAACCCTCCTATGGATAGAATATGACATATTAACTGTGTTATTAGCTCCACCGTTACTTACGTGGACTCTTTGCCTTATGCTGCTCAAAAAGGTTGTATTCTGTACCTTTATTAGCATGCCATATCTTCTTTTCCACCTCACAGTAGGCGTTAACCGTATCATAAAAAATACTGCCAGACTTGCCATCCCTGTGCAGTACCGCTGGAAACATAATGCGACTTTTATGCCTTGCATACCTCTCAGCTATTAACTTTGTATCAATAGTTTTCTCTTGTTTAACTGTTTTTGACATTAACACATCATCCCGCCATCAGCTGTCAGAATCTGACCGGTCACATAATCTGAATCTTCTGAAGCAAAAAATACAAAAGAAGGGACAAGTACTGTCGGATCAGACAGATGGATAAGACGCTCTCCTTCATCTCCATAAAATTCAGACAGGGAATCGGTCATGCGTGTCTTTGCAACCGGCAGTATTGCATTTACCTGTACGTTATCTTCTAAAAGTTCTTTGGCTGCATTTTTTGTGAAAGAATAAATACCACCTTTAGCCGATGCATAGTCAGCTACACCTATTGACCCTCTCTCTGCTGCTGGGGCGCAAAGGTTTATTATTTTCCCACTTTTTTTATCTTTCATGAAACGTCGCACTGTTTCTGTAGTACAATAAAAGGTTCCGTACAGATGCGTTTTTATAACTGCATCCCATTGTTGTGGAGTTATCTCAAGAAAAGGTGTGGGTTTTATTATGCCTGCATTATTAACCAATATATCCACACCACCATTAACTTTCTCTACTTCTTCCATCAGCCTGTCAACCTCTGTGTAATTTCCCACATCAAAGAGCCCACCATTTACCGTTGCCCCTTTGCTTTTGCAGCTCTCCGTGACTTCATTAAGACCTTTTTTATCTTTATGCGCCACAAGATAAAGATTGGCACCCTCTTTTGCAAAGCCCTCTGCCACTGCTTTGCCGATACCTTTTGAAGCTCCTGTAATAAGCGCAACTTTATTTTCTAATTTCATACTTGCCTCCTAACATTCAGATTATACATACAAACCCTATTTATCTAAAAAAATTCCAAATCCCGATCTAATACACGACAAATCACACCGGTTTTTGTCGATTCCCCTAGTTATTTTTCTGCCTACGAGCGCTGCCACTTCCAATTCAAATATAGAAAATAGAGATGCGTGAGCCAAGCATAGACTCAACTCACGCAACTGTTTCATACCATCAATCCGGAGCTCACTACCGCTTAACCGCACAGGTTTAATGCTGCAATACCGAACAACTCATTTAATGAAAGCACAAGCCCCCGGATACACTTACCGTTTGCCCAGTTACAAAGGCAGCATCATCAGAGGCAAGCCAAGCCGCCGTTCCCGCCAAGTCCTCAGGGTATTCAAGCCTTGGAATAGCAGAATTTTTCGCAAGCTCCTCACTCATCTGATCAAACTCATGCTCCTGAACCGTTTCGCTTTGCGTCAATCCCGGAGAGATAGAATTCACTGTAATGCCGAATTTACCCGCTTCTACGGCGAGCAACCTTGTAAAGCCAATGACTGCAGCTTTGGAAGTAGGGTATTGAACGCCGTTGCCACGCCCAATATAAACCGTGTCAGAGGATATATTTATGATACGTCCCCAATTTTGCGAACGCATGTCCGGGAATACCTCGCGTGCGCACAGCCACACCCCTTTGACGTTTACCGCCATAACTCTATCCCAATCGGCTTCGTCCAATTCATAAAACGGCCGTGCAGCCCGATCTAACCCTATATGGCGCAGCATGATGGCCGCATTGTTAACGAGGATATCAACCTTGCCGAAGCGCTCGCGCGCTTTAGACGCCATCTCTTTTATCTGCTTGGCATCAGAAACATCGCACACAATCGGCAATACCTCGCGATCTTCAGTTGCAATTTCTTCAGCCGCTTGCTTTAAAACATCCTCAGTAGTCCCGCAGATTACAACGTCGGCCTTTTCCTGATAAAGGCGCTTCGCAATAGCTTTGCCGATCCCGCGACCGCCCCCTGTAACAAGGGCGACATGACCTTTTAATCTTTCACAACTCATTGTGATTCGCCTCCTTTTAACTATATCTTCCACATTAATAACTTATTTCCACTATTGGTAATATAAGAAAACATACTTGTGTGTAAAGGATATTTTACTACAAGATGTGGGGTGTGACGTTAATGACCGTCCTACGGGCCCATTGTGACTTCCGTATAATTATATTACAATAAATTAAATCGGATTTATATCTGCTATGTAAATAAGCAGAAACACAGAAATTATTATCAAATAGGGAAAATTTTTCGGTTTTATTCGCTCTGTTAAATATCAGCTTCGCTGATTGCCTACGGCATTTAACGGGGCAGGGGTGACAAGTATCAAATGTGTCTAGCATCCGCTGCAGGCGGATAAATAGGATTTTACACATATTTACCAGTTAAAAGACTGGTGATAGTCGCAGGCATTCTTTCAAACTAAGTGAGAAACGATATAGCAAACAAATATGCAAGTGTGCTTATTCTGATTGCATAACCAGCTGAATTATTTTAATATCACCTGCTATGGAGTTTCTAAACAACATTAAAAACGGCCTGAGAAACGGTCTGAAAATAAGCACAAAGATTATTGTCTACATGCTGCCCTTCTATGTTGTCGTGGACATTTTGGAACAGAGCGGCTATTTGAGCAAAATCAGCCTCGTTTTTAAACCGGTAATGGGAGTGCTGGGGCTACCCAGTGAAGCTGCTGTCGCAATTATATCCGGAATGCTCATTAATCTATATCCGGCCATTGCCGCCATGGCTCCGCTCTCACTGTCAATAAAGGAAATCACAATTATTGGACTATTTCTCGGAATCGCACACAATCTTGTTATAGAAACGATAATTCTCAGCCGCTCAGGTGTCAAAGCTTATTCTGTAGTAATCCTAAGAATTGCAACTGCCTGTGTAGCAGCCATGGGAGTAAATCTTTTATGGACTTGAATATAACACAATCGGTAGTTGAAGCATGCCTTTTAAGTCTGAAAATATTTGTAATTATTACACTGCTTTTAATTGTATACGAGTTTTATGAAAACTCGAGCTTTTACAATTGGACAAAAAAAATTCTCGACAAACCTATGCAGACAATCGGGATATCATCCAACGCTTCAATTACTATGGTGGTGGGCATTGTTTTGGGAATCGCTTACGGGGCAGGAATTCTGTTAAAAAACGTTCAGGAAAGAAAGATGAACAGCAAAGATATTGCTCTGACATCATATTTTCTCGCCATCTGTCACGCAGTATTTGAAGATACTCTTCTTTTTGTTGCAGTTGGGGCAAATGGTTTTATTATCCTCGGTGTGCGAATTCTTCTGGCTGTCATTTTAATATCAATTTTAAACAAATATATTTTCAGAACAATGGCTAAAAGGAGTTAAAAGATAGTTGGAGGTAAGCATACTCGCATATTTATTTATTATATCGTTTACTGAGTTAGAGATATCTCGGTTCCGCTCGCCTGTTAAATATCAGCTTTGCTGATTGCCTGCGGCATTTAACAGGGTAAACCTCTACTTTAATCTTAACACTTAATACTTAGCACTTAACATTATTTTACTTTTCAACCAACTTACGCAAGATTTAGCATACTAATGATACGTTAAACTCATTCAGCGTTTTGTAAAGACTTCCACGTCCCTTTCTCCAAAAAGCTCCCTTCAACATTATCTTCCATCTCCTCAAACATCCGCCAGGGCACAGAAAAGGAGAGCACATTTCTATCAAGCTGCTTTTTAAGATTATCTCTTGCAGAAATATCTGTGAGGCCAATAACCCCTCGAGGATGCTCAGAATGCGCCTCTTGGTAGGGGTAAATCCCAATCTGCTGGCATCCGGCGGCAAAAGGAGCAATCACACTCTCATTGTTTTCCCTGCCGTAATTGGCCAGCACCACCAGGGCGGAGAGTTGGTCAGGATCAGCAAGAAATATAATCACCTGTGGCTGTTCCTGGGTCGGATCTATATCGCTCAATGGTTTAAAGATCACGTATTTTTTAGGCACTTTCATGATGGGCAAATTGTCAATGAATTTTTTCATCAGCTCCGGGGATTTCATATATCCTTCACCGTGGCGGAATTTCTCTGCAAATTCCCCGCCTGCAGCAGATTCCAGCTTTTCAGCCATATCGCGGCCTTTCTCCCAATTTTCATTGCCTGAAGAAAGGAAATGATAGAAACATTCTAACCCACCGGGGAAGTTGAGATACTGGTTTCCGAATCCCAGTCCAACCCCGCCACCCCAGCAGCCATAGGTTTTCTCATCGAAGGCAGCAATTCTCCCTTTGGCCGCAACCGCCATCAGCCACATGACGCAGCCCCATTTACCTTCTTTAAAGCTTGTGGCCTTTTCCGGTTTATCATCACTCCAAAGGATTGCCACAGGATGATATTTTAAATTAAGCGACTTAGCTATCTTGCTTTCCATATTTACACCTCCAAATTTGTCAATTTGTTTACACTACCCACGTTCCTTCCAGAACGCATATTCATATGTCCATTCTTCCTTATACCAGTTTATTAACTCTTGCATCCTTTTTCTGTGTTCCTCCTGTACCTTCTCCACCATAGCAAAACGTCTTTTCTCCTTCCAGGCATTTACCAGTGTTCTGCCCAAGCTGTAAGCCTGCTCACGGTTTTCTTCGGGCACTTGCGTATCCGGCTCGCTGGTACCCATTGTGGCCCATACGCCATCAACAGGGGTTGCACCACTTACCATAAGAAAATGGTTAAGGTACTGGACAATGGGCCATTCATCGCCACCTCCGGAAGTCACCACACTTGCTCCGTATTTGCCCTCAAGAGCCATACAATGAATCAGGCTGGCACAACGATCGATAAATACCTTTAATTGACCGCTCACGTGGAAAATATAATTGGGTGTAGCCATGATGATACCGTCTGACGCCAGCATCTTTTCCTTTATAGATTCAAAATCATCCTTTAAATGGCAGCGACCATTTTTGTGGCATAGATCGCAGCCCAAGCACGGTTTCACAGAATCACCCCGAAGAACAATAGTCTCACATGCCGCCCCTTCACTTTTCGCACCTTTTAACACTTCACCAAGCAGTTTTCCCGTATTCCCTTTTTCACCATGCGGGCTTCCGATGATGCTGAGAATTTTCATAGGATTGCCTCCTTGTGCATAATTTAATATTTCTATAATGATTTCATTTTTCTCACTACTAATCTTTTGAGAGCTTTGAATAAGTACCCTACCTAACCGGCACTTAACACTTTAAGTGCTCGGAACTTAGCTCCCCTCCTATCAAAGAGTCAGAAGGGGCTGGGGGTGGTAAAATTTATAATAGTTCAATTATATCTGAATTACTTTTTTTATACCATACCTCCACCAACTATTCAAGGTTGCAAGCAAAAGGAGCATATTCAACTCATTTTGACGTTCCAAAAGTGTTCGTTTTATCTATTTACCGCTAATGAAAAGAAGTGTTGATATTACTACGGAAAAGACTGCACCAGCTAAAAAAACACCCTGAAACCCCCATCCTATGAAGACAATTCCCATTAAGACCGGGCCAAGAGTCTGTCCAAGACGCAAAACCATCCCATTGATAGACATAAATGCTCCGCGATTTTCCGGTGGTGCCAATGCTGCTAACAATGTTTGGATATTAGGATATGTCATACCGTGACCCATCCCAAAAATAACTATGGGAATAATTAATAGCCAAAGGCTGTGTATAAAAGGGATAATTACCAAAGCAACGGCATAAAAAATAAAAGCAGCTCGAAGCAAAGTCTTATGGGAATATCTTTTACTTAAGCGACCCAATTGTGAGGAGGAAAGTGCGGTAGTCAGAGACATTATAGACATAATTATTCCAATAGTAAAGGAAGATGCCTGAAAAGAATGTGAAAGTAATATAGGCAAATAGGTCAAATAAGGTCCATAGAGAATTATAAAAGTAACAACACTGGTCAAAAAGAGTATTAATATCTGTCTACTCTTTACCCCTCGCCATGCATTGCCCAGGTAAATTTTGAAATTCTGTTTGTTCTTTGGCTCAGGATTATTCAAAGAAAAGAGGACTGCAAAACCCATCGGAATGGCTATTAAAGGAAGAAAAAAAGGATAGAACCACCCCACAGTAGCAAGAATACCACCTATGGCTGGATAGCTTGCCGTACCTATGTTAAGAACGGTTGCATTGTAACCCATAGCTGCTGCAAGTTCGTTACCTGAATAAAGGTCGCCTATAAGAGTGACATTAAGAGAACCCAGCGATGCCGCTCCTACCCCCTGCAAGCAACGCAAAACCAAAAGGAGATCAAAATCCCGGACAAAACCACATGCTCCTCCAGCGATACCAAACAGCATCAAAGCAGGAACCAATATCCTTTTTCTCCCCCAGAGATCTGCCAGCACCCCAAGCACAGGAGTCAGAAAAATACCTGGCAAAGTAAATACTGTAATCAGCAGCCCCACAGAATGAACAGGTATACCGAGTTCCCGGGCCATGGCCGGAAAGGCCGGGGTTATACTGGATACCCCCATAACTGCACTGAGCGTAATACCAAAAATCAGTTGAAGGTTAGTATCAAGATATACTGGCCTTTTTGGGGCCGATTTCATTCAGACTCGCCCACCCTTTTCAGGAATGCCTTTCTGCGCTCCTTTGGCCATTGGGAGCATAAAGCTGGTTTACCCTTTATAATCCTTTGCATACACAGGGAGCAGGATGGCTCACAGGGTACAATTGGACCCGGCGCAGTCCCTTGGGCTTTTTGGGGCCAGAGCGGATCAGCCAAAAGCACGCGGGCAAGACCAATCAGGTCTGCTGCACCTTCCCGGAGTACCCTCTCTGCCGTATCCGGGCTCTGTATCCGCCCTGCTGTGACAATAGGCGTCTTGGAAACGGTCTTTTTGATCTCGGAGGCAAAATGGACCATGTACCCCTCTTGCCTTTCCCGTTGCTGATACTCCGGCAGGACAAAGGAATCGTATGTCCCGGCCATCACTGAGAGGTAAGCAATCTGTCTGTTTCCCAGCTCCCTTGCATAAATATTGGTCTCTTCCGGATGAAGACCATCGGCCAGCCATTCATCAGCAAGGAACCGATAGCCTACGGGATAGTCCTGACCCACCTCATTTAACGCTGCATCCACCACTTCCAGGGGGAAACGCATCCTGTTCTGAAGTGTTCCACCATACTTATCTGTGCGATGATTGGTCCTGGGTGAAAGAAACTGAACGATCAGATATCCGGTACCTCCATGAATCTCCACCCCATCAAAACCCGCTTCTTTGGCACGTCTGGCACCTGCTGCAAAGGCTTTGATAACATGGTCTATCTCCTTTTGCGTCATCTCTTTCGGGATCACACCCCCTGTCTTCACAGGTGAAGGTGCCAGTCTTTCCTCAGCATAAGCATATCGTCCGGTGTGGTTGAGCTGGATAATGGCTAAAGCACCTTCGTCCTGAATGGCCCTGGCAAGATTTGAAAGCCCGGGGATGAAGCGATCATCATCGATCCGCAACATATAAGGTGAGCCTAAACCTGAGTGATCAACTCCAGTATGCTCCACCACAATTGCCGCAACCCCGGAGGCAGCCATTTCCCGGTAATGATCCAGCATCAACGAGCTGACTGTGCCGTCCGGATTTGCATATCCTAGATAAAAAGGTGCCATCATAATCCGGTTTTTAAAGACCATTTCCTTTATTTTTAATGGGCTAAAAAGCCTGTATCCTTTCGTCATAGTGCTTCTCCTCCTTTTCAGGGAGTTTATTCAGCCCCTGTGCCTGCCAAGTACCTACGCAGGAATCTGGTAAATAGGCCTACTCCCAATAATATGTTACTCCCAGCAAACAACCTATTCCATTTATCCCATCATTTCTGTCTTCAAGTCCCGCATTTGAAACATGATGGAATATGCCTTCAATATCGAGTGATAATTTTGGGTGGATTGCATAACGAAAACCAAAACTGGTTTGAGAATTAAATTCGATTTCATTTCCTACAAGATCTTGTGAGTGATCTCTGTATAGATCATTATATAAAATACCGGCCCCTACCTGGGCATAAGGAGTAAATCTCCTAATTGGCCCAAAATCATAGCGCAAAAGCAAGGTGCCGCCGACCAGATAGCCGCTGGGGCCGGTGGTGGTTTCGGAATAGGTTGCCTCGGCCAGCATCCGAAAGTTCTTGACGAATCGCATCCATTCAACACGGACATTGGTCATGACATAATTCAAGTCAGGCCGGCTGCTGGTCCCGAAAACCGCAGGTGATGACACATACCCCGTCATCACCTGGATCGATGTAATCCCGACATCGACGCCGAAACAGAGGGACGGGAAAAAAAGGATCGCCGGCACGGCAATGAGCTTTACAAATCTTCCTTTGATTATTTCGCCATTCCTACTTTTCCTCGTTCCCCACTGTTTCGGGACTATTGATCTGCTGCAAGATATCATTGTAATATTTCCATCCTCCGCCAAGAGCTTTGTAAAGGCGGGCCAGATTTGAGGCCACTTCAGCTCTGGACGCGGCTAATTGATCTTCCAGTTCAAGTAAAGTTCTCTGAGCATCCAGTACGTTGTAAAAATCGGTCAGACCTGCATTGTAGCGGTCTCTTGCCAAAGCTTCCGTCCTCTTAGCAGCGGCAACAGCCTTTTGCAGAGATTCTTCCCTTAGCTGCTCTTTGGCATAAGCAGTCAGCGCATTTTCTACTTCCTGCAGGGCATTCAATACAGCGGATTGATAAGAAAGCATAGCCTCTTTTTGCTTTTCCGTTTGCAGGTCAATATTCAGCCGAAGGGCACCCCCCTGGAAGATATTCCAGGACACCCCGGGTCCTATCCCCCAGAACTGGCTGTCGGTGTCAAGGAAATCACTCTGAATAGCTTCCAATCCGATAGTGCCGAACAAACGGAATTTGGGATAGAGCTCAGCTGTGGCTACTCCAATCATGGCAGTCTGGGCTGCAAGTTGCCTTTCAGCTCTGCGGATATCCGGACGCCGGCGCATGGCTTCAGCTGGAATCCCCACAGCTACTCGGGGCGGAACCTGTGGGATCCCTTTATCCGCGGCCAGCATCTCATCAATCGAACCGGGCTCTTGCCCTAAAAGAACGGCCAACCGGTTCTTGGCCGCCCTCAGGCCGCTTTTCAGCATAGGGATCTGGGAGCGGCTGGTCTCCAGATTTCGAAGGGACTGCTGCACGGCCAACTCATCAATCAGACCGGACTCATATCTGGACTTATTCAATTCATATGTCTTTTTCTGTGTTCTTATGTTAGCACGCGTGATATCCAATCTTTGCTGATATGTCCTTACCTCAATATAATTTACAGCAACTTCCGCCATCAGACTGACCAGTACATCATTTACATCGGCCCGGCTGGCTTCAAGCTCAGCCTGGCTGGCCTCAATTGAGCGCCTGATTCCGCCAAAAAGATCCAATTCCCAGGAGGAGTCAAACTGAGCCAGATAGTATTCCTCTTCTTCTCCGCCGGTTCCAGGCTGAAGGGACTCGCTGCCACGCTGCTCCTGAACCTGACCGGATGCATTCAGTGTGGGATAAAGTTCAGACTTACTTATCCCTCTTCTGATTCTTGCCTGCTGAAGTCGGGAAAGTGAGGTCTGTAAATCCAGATTTCCTTTGATCGCTTTTTCTTCCAATGCAGTAAGCACCGGGTCATCCAGTACCGTCCACCACTCAGCCAAAGCCTTTCTGTCCGGCCTGGTGGTCTCAAGACCTTTTTCCATTTGAGCTGTCCAGTTCCCCTCAACTTCGGGTTGGACTTTCTTATAATTTGGGCCCACCGTGGCACAGCCACCAGCGATCAAAAACATAGTGGCTATAAGCAACCGTGTAATAAATTTCATGACTCTCACTCGCAAATCCCGTTTTTCTTTATTTAATATGGTCATATTTTGCATCTCACTTTTCGCCTTTTTCTTGATTATTCACATCTTTTTCTTGATTCAGCTGTTTTTTTCCACCTTTCTGTCTTAAGGTCTGCCCCTTTTCACGCAGCCGCTGGAAAAAGTAATACAGCGCCGGGATAATCATTATCCCCACAGTAGTGGCCGCAATCATTCCGGAAAAAACCACTGTACCAATATGGCTACGACTTGCTGCTCCTGCACCAGTCGCCACAACTAGAGGTGCAACACCCAAAATAAATGTCAGAGCAGTCATGAGAACAGGACGAAAACGAATCCCGGCTCCTTGCACAGCAGCTTCATAAGCAGAAAGGCCTTGCTCTTTGCGCTCTTTAGCAAACTCCACAATCAAAATAGCATTTTTGGACGCAAGGCCAACCAGCAAGACAACACCGATTTGAGCATACAAGGACACGGGGAGTCCAAATATCCAGAGCCCTATAAAAGCACCCAGCGTAGCCACCAAAACGGATAAGATTACAGATGCCGGTAAATTCCAACTCTCATACAGCCCCACTAAAAAGAGATAGGCAAAAATCAATGCCAGCGCAAACAGATATACTACAGTACCACTGGCCTGTTTTTCCTGGTAACTCATTGATGACCACTCAAACCCATAACCTGGTGGTAGTTTCTCTTGGGCTAAGCGCTCCATGGTGGCCATGGCTTGGCCGGAAGAATAGCCGGGAGCAGGCTCACCTTTTATATCCAAACTAGTAAACAGATTGTAGCGCTTAACAACTTTGGGGCCCAACCTATAAGATATGTCCACCAGACTCTCCAGTGGCACTTTTTTTCCTTTGTCACTCACCACATACAAATCCTGGATATCTTCGGGATTTGCTCTGTATGGAGACTGACCTTGAATTCTGACATCATAAGTCCGACCATACAAGTTAAAATCGTTGACATATCCGGATCCCATCTGCTGTGCCATCACAGAAAATACTTCACTAACGGGAACACCCATCTGCTCTGCCCGCGTCCGGTCAAGATTCATAAAAATCTGTGGAGTATCAGCAGTAAAGGTTGTATAAACCCGGGAAAGGGAAGGCTCCTGATTGGCTGCTGCCACCAGCCCCCTGGCTACAGATAGCAATTCGCCGGGACTCTGCCCCTCAAGGGCTTGTAGCCTAAAGTCAAACCCGCCAGTCACACCCAACCCCGGAATTGGGGGAGGAACAAATGAAACAACATTGGCAGTAGTTATGGAGCTAAACTCCCTGGCCGACTTAGCTACAATAGCATTTAAACGCAAATCAGGAGATTTTCGCTCCTCCCATGGCTTCAGATCGCAGATTACCAACCCCACATTTTCCGAACGGCCACTCAGCAAACTGAACCCACTTACAGAAAGTACATGCTCCACTCCTTCCATTTCCAGAAGCTTGTCGGTCACCTGCGCAAGTACCTCGTTTGTCCGCTCTAAACTTGCCCCTTCCGGCAGCTGAACATCGGCAAAAAATCCACCCTTATCTTCCTGGGGTAAAAAACTGGTTGGTAAGTGCCCGGCAAAAAACCATGCCCCACCAACAATAACCAAAAAGAAAAGTATTGCCACACTCAGATGCCTAATAAGCCAGGCCACTATAGAGGTATAAACTGCCCTTGAACCCCCCAGGAATTTGTTAAACCAGGCTAAAGGGCCACGCCTGTGGGGCTTCGTTTCTTTCAAAAAGACAGAACATAGGGCAGGACTCAAAGTCAAAGAACAGATAGCAGAGATGACCACTGAGACACACAGCGTTACCCCGAACTGTTTATAAAGTCCTCCAGTAATCCCAGGCATAAAGATAATCGGGACAAAAACCGCCAAAAGTACCAAAGTGGTGGATACAATGGGACCGGTAATCTGCTCCATGGCCTTAATGGTGGCTTCCTTCCGATCGAGTTTTTCTTCTTCCATAATACGGTATACGTTTTCCACAACTATAATGGCATCATCCACAACGAGGCCGATGGCAAGAATGAGGGCAAATAGGTTAATTGTATTGGCAGAAAATCCAAGTGCAAGCATAACAGCAAAGGTACCGATAATGGAAACCGGTATGGCAGCCGTTGGAATAATGGTGGCTCGCACATTCTGCAAAAAGATATAAATAACAAGAACTACGAGTATAAAGGTTAAGCCCAGTGTGAAAGCAATCTCTTTAATTGTCTCACGTACATAATCAGTGGTATCATACATCACCATATATTCCATATCATCAGGCAATAATTCAGCTTGACGTTTAAGCTCCGCTCTGACTGCATTCATGGTGTTCAATGCATTGGCCTCAGAAGATTTGTAGACAGCCACACCTACTGAAGGGCTATTGTCTTTGCTTCCAACAGTACTGTATGATTCACTGCCAAGCTCCACCCGGGCCACATCCTTGATCCGCACCAGCCCACCTTGTTCGTTGCTCCGGATCACGATATTTTCAAATTCTTCCGGGCTTTCCAGCCGCCCTTTCCCTTTTATGGTGTACTGAAGCTCTTGCCCCGGTTGGGCGGGAGCAGTACCAATTGAGCCCAGGGTAGCCTGGATATTTTGCTGACGGATAGCCTGAATCACTTCGTTTGGGCTCATCTGAAGGGCAGCAAGCCTATCAGGATCAAGCCATATACGCATGCTGTACGTATACTCACCGTACACAAATACATCGCTGACCCCGGGGATACGCACCAGGGCGTCGCTAATGACCCGGTCGACGTAATTGCTCATAAAAATCCTGTCCCGGGACCCACGGGGCGAGGTAAAGGTAATAGCTCCCAACATATCCTCAGAACGGCGGCGCACATCAATTCCATTATCCAGTACTTCCTGAGGAAGCTGAGATTGGGCCAGCTGAAGCCGGTTCTGCACATTGACCTGATCAATATCAGGATCGGAGTCCACGGAAAAAGTGATCTCCAGACTGTAACTTCCATCATCTGTAGAGGTGGATGACATATAGAGCATGTCCTCCACCCCATTGATCTCCTGCTCAATGGGAGCGGCTACTGTGTCCCGGACCACTTCGGCGCTGGCCCCGGGATAGGAGGCGCTGACCCGGATAACAGGTGGTGTGATGTTAGGCAGCTCAGCCACCGGAATATTAAACATGGCTATAAGTCCTCCCACAGTGATTATGATGGAAATGACCATAGCCAGTCTAGGACGTTCTATAAAGATTTTAGAAAACATTGTCTATTTACTCTCCTTCTTGTGCTTTTTCAACATTCACGGTTATTCCTGGTTTCACCTTTTGAATCCCCCGAACAATCACTTTTTCCCCTTTCTTTAACCCAGAAGTCACGATGAATTTGTTATTCACTGTAGGGCCTATTGTAATCCGGCGCTGCTCAACCTCGTTTTTTTCATCAACTACATATACAAAAGCGCCTTCGTTGTCCCTTTGTACCGCGGTCTGGGCAACTGCTGGTGTCATCTCTTGCTTCGCCTCTTCCAGAAAAACTCTCACGTATTCACCAGGGACAAGACGACCCTCCGGATTCTCAAACCTAGCCCAGATAGCAATGGTTCCCGTATCCGGATCCACACGGTTGTTTACAAAATCGATTTCACCCTTCCGGGGATAGGCATGTCCGCCTGGGAACTCCAAACTGACAGACAAAATGGAGGCGGCATCTCCTTTTTCAGCATCTTTCATGGCGTTCATTAATAACTCTCCCTGATTTTCACTCATCGAAAAAACCACTCTGATAGGATCCATCCGAACAATTTCTGCCATCGGCTGGGACGAAGGACCCACCAAATCTCCAACCTTATAAAGGCTCTTACCAATTCGGCCGGTTATCGGAGCTTCTACAGTTGTATAACTCAGGTTAATCTCTGCTAACTCCAGGTTAGCCTTAGCCTCATCCAATCTACCTCTGGCTAAATCCCGAGCAGCAATAGCATCATCCAAATCAGTTTTGGGCACGCTCTCCGGCTGGGCGGAACGAAGACGCTTAAGACGGGTCTCCGCCTTAAAGAGATCCGCCTGGGCCTGGGTTACTTGCCCCCTGGCTGCAACTACTCGCGCTTTATAAGGTGCTTGCTCTATAACATAGAGAATTTGCCCCTTCTTCACAAAGGAACCCTCTTTGAAATTGATCTTTTCCAGGTATCCTTCCACTCGCGCTCTGAGATCAATAGACTCTATCGATTCCACATGGCCAATGTATTTTTCCGGAGGATTTGAGGCCACAAGCCCTACTTCCTCCACTCCAATCAGGGGCATTTGGGCCCCACTGTTACCACCAGCCGGTGCGGCAAAGCCAAATACCGGAATAAACATAAAACAAGCTATCAAAATCGACAAAAAAATTCTCATTTAATATACACCTCAACGTTTATTTATTATTTGCTTACTTCTTTTCAAAACGTAACGCTTTTATACAAAATTCTGCTGTCTGCGCCGATAAACCAGATACTCCCAGGTTCGTCAGAAACCTAAGCCTACTTACACCTATTAACATCCCCTGAATAATAAATGCTATCTCGCGAGGAGAAAGATCATTTCTAATACTCCCATCACATTTGCCGCGCTCAATACACTCTTCCCAGATGCAAAGTATTTGGTACATCCCATTAGAGGAGTTCTGGTTATTTACTGTTAAATTCTGGCAATAAAAACCAGGAACATCCCGGATTAACACAAGAAAAGCATCCGTATTCTCATTGCTAAACTTGAAATGAAAATCGATTAGTGCCTTAACAGCTTCAAGACCAGTCTGACAATTTTTAAAGCTGGAGCGACAACCGGAAAGGTAACGATTGGTGACATTATCCAAAATACTGAGGAGAATCCCTTTTTTATTCTTAAAATAATGGAAAATCAGGCCCTCTGCACCCCCTGCCTCCTTGGCAATAGCAGAAGTCGGCGTGGCAGCAAAGCCCTTTTGTGCAAAAAGCACAGTTGCCGCTTTCAAAATGTCTTCTTTCCGGCTCATTAGCAAAGCCCCCTGTTTTGATTGAGTGGTCACTAAACTACATATAGGTTTAAAGGCTGTCAAGTATTTTTTGTGCTGACAACCACATTGGCAGCTTTTTGGCCTTTCAGGGCAAAATACGCTGCTGCAAGCAAACAGAATAAAAACAAACTAAAGATTCTTTTCATCTTCCACCTCTATATTTTCTATATTGTTATACATTCTTTGCAAAATTTCCAAAAGCTCTTCTTTCCTGTTATTAGAAATACCGCCATAAATCATGCTGTTATATTCGGGCATTATCGATTTGGCCGGCTTTTCCAGTTTTCTCCCTTTTTCCGTTAAAAAAACATTGTTGCATCTGCGGTCTTCTCTGTCAGTCACACATTTGACAAAACCGTGATCAATAAGTCTGCTTATGAGCCTTGCCGTACTCGGAGCATCCTTTATGCTGCGTCTTGCTATATCATGCTGACTGAGGCCGTCTTCATCCCATAAAATGGTAAGAATACCCACCTGCTCCGGTGTAATATCATATTCCGACCAAAGTTTTGTAAAAATCTTTTTCATGCCGAAAAACACTTTGGCCAAAGCCATAGAAATATCTTTTTCCAGTAAATTTTCATCCGTCATAACAGAAACCACCTTTTATTGCCGTGACAATAAATATAGTTGCATGAAAAGTCAAGCAGTTTTAGTAAAAGAATCGTAGAAGCAGTTGATGTATGGATATTCAAGGTTAGTGAATGTGAGATGCAATAGAACCAAAGTTTCTAACGCCTACGACCCCTAATACCTGTAATACCTCTGCCTCTGCCTTTGCCTCTGCCTATCTCCCCACCTCCCCACTTTACCATCTCACACTTCACGGTATCATCCACTCGTTAGCGGACAGGCGCCTCACGCATTACGGTATCTCGCGTCACGGTATCTCCTGATTTACTCAAAGATCGTCAATTATAATTGCAACAATTTCTTAACAATATTATAATTGTAAAGAATTAATTTCGCTGATAATATGGTATAAAATAAACTTTTCAATGTTTTGGAGTTCACAGTGAACCAACAAACAACAAAATTAACCCGAAGTCCTCTTATATTACTTTTTACCTTTATTTTTTTACTTATAACTACATCAGCATATTCAGCACCAATCCCAGAACCAATTATTGATTACCATATGGATGAAATCAAATGGACAGGTGCAATAGGCGAAGTAAAGGACAGTAGTCCTAATCCTGATAACGCAACAGCCGTAAATGATGCAGACACATTGGATAATACAAGTGCAGGAGGCGGGATTTGCAGAGTCGGAGATTTCATCGGTGACAATTATTTAACACCTACTGCACCAATTCCTTTACCTAAAAATATTTACACAATTACATTATGGGTAAAATTTCCTTTAGATACAGGAGGTCATACTAACTATGGCAGATTGTGGTTTCCTCTTTATAAGTTTAACTTAGCTGACAGGAGAGGAGAAAGTCTTGACAAAGATTTTATTTTTTTTAAAAAAAAGTGGATTTGGGGAAGTTGGAGTTGGAATCGGTTTTGGTGTCTTGGAAATGCTAACTGCAATGATTTCCAAATAAGCGATGGCTGGCATATGCTCACTTTTGTCGCAAGTAAACAACGTCAAGGCCAAACTAAGTTATTCATAGACGGGCAACATCAAAATACTATCAATAATTTTATAAACAGCGGAGAATTAACATATCTTTTCACATCAGACTTTAATAATGACTTAAGTGGTCAAACACTTGGAAGCTATGCAGATGAATTTAAAATATTTGATAAAGCGCTCAAACAAACACAAATTCAACAGATATACAACAACGAAAGCAAGGGAAAAAACTGGGATGGAACAGTGAGAAATTGCAATCAAGGTACCAATATTTCTTACTATCTTATAGAGCACGATGGAACAGGTTTGACCTGTCAACCAGAAAAAATAACAATCAGAGCTTGTACAGACAATTCCACACCTTGCACGGAATATACTTCAACAACTGATGTTACACTTAAATATGATTCAAAAAGTCAGAATTATAGCTTTACGGGCAATACCGAAGCTGATGTGGTAAGGCAGACTCCGGGCAATGTTACACTTTATTTGCCGAGTATGACTCCTAGCGCATCTAATGGATATCAATGCTACAATACTATCAATAGTTCAAACTCATGCGACATTTCTTTTTATGACTCAGGTTTTGTATTTGACGTGACAGACGAATATTCGTGCAAACCACAAACAGTAAGCATACAGGCTTTACAGACAGATTCACAGAACCCTGAGGAATGTGTCCCTGCGTTTGCCAATAAAACTATCCCGGTTGATTTTGCACATAACTATGTTAATCCTGCCAGCGGAACAATAGGAATAGTACCCACAATAGATAATACTTCTTTAGATAGTACAATAGATTTAAGATTCGACAGCAACGGAGAAGCATCTTTTGACTTCAAATATAAAAATGCCGGTCAAATAGGAATAACAGCTTCCTTTGACAATGCAACCGTTCAGGCAGCCGGAAGTGACAATGTAACTTTAAAGCCGGTCGGTTTTAACGTCTACACCACAACACCGAATTCACAAGCTGTAAGTGGGGCTAACAGCTCAGTATTTGTAAAAGCCGGTGAGAAATTTAATATAACATCAGAAGCCAAGTGCTGGGAAAGCGATTCTGATACAGATTTATCAGACAATGACAATACTATTAATTATCAGAAAGACAATATTACCTTATCCCACAGTTTAATTGAACCTGCAGGTGGTAATCCCGGAAATATCGGGATATCTTCACTGGACTTTGCCGATGGCATTGCATCTATCGATAATCAAACATTCAGTGAAGTGGGAATAATAAATTTTGAACTGACAGATAACGACTATTTGGGCGCAGGAGAAGTAACAGGCACAAGCGACAGTATCGGCAGGTTTATACCGGATCATTTTGATGTCCAGGTTACGGATAATGGCATACTTGAGCAAAAAATATCAAGCAACTTCACTTACATTGGACAGACAATGAATTATCTAACACAACCTAATCTAAAAATAACTGCAGAAAATTTGGATAATAATACAACAAAAAATTATGAAGGAGATTTTGCAAAACTGACAGCTGATAACCTGGATTTTATAGAACCTGACAGTGACAACACTACAACTGGCAGCAATGGAACATTTTTAGATATAACTTCAAATATTTTTACCGGCACAATTACCGCCTTTACTGATGGGATAGCAACTTATACATTTTCAGCTTCGGATAATTTTACTTACACAAGGGAAGAAAATTCAAAGATTTCCTATTTTAGCTCTGACATAAGGATACCACTTGATAATATTAGTGACTCAGACGGAGTAAAAGGAAAAACTCCACTGCCAGTCATTAATCTCGGCAGCGCAAAAATGAAGTACGGAGCACTTGACATAGAGAATAACTACGGTCCCGAAACTGAATCGTTAATATTACCTATAAAAATTTTATACTGGAACAATAATCAATGGGAACTGAATACAGAAGATTCAGAAACATCAAAACCAACTATATCCAAACCCTCTGACTTTAAGTTAACCAACTGGCAAGATTATCTCGAAGATAATGAAACTGATATAACATACGTTGGAGATAATGATAGTGATGGAAATACTGCAACATATCAAATGAACTTGTCAAAACCTGGAGAAGGCAATCAAGGCTCTGTTGATGTAATACTCGATAATAATAGTAGTTTGTATAAATATCTTTGGGATAATGAAACCACACCTGGAACCGCGACTTTCGGAATATACCGAGGGAGAGATAGTATAATAGAGTGGAAGGAAGTTCCGGCGAAATGATTCGGTAGTAGGTGTAGTAGGTGTAGTAGACGTAGTATGGGTAGTATGAGTATTATGCGTTATAGGGGTTGTAAGGGTTTGTACTGTTGAATATAACAAAATTCATACAGTGAGAGCAATAGCGGACGGGTGTCATCGCGACTGAGCTCTTAAAGCGTTAAGTGCTCGGGGGGCAATCTCATGCTCCGTATGGGAGATTGCTTCACTCCGTTCGCAATGACGGCAAACGTTGTAAGGGTAGTAGGGGTTGTATAAGTACTGAGAGGTTTGGATGGGTAGAAGCTGGAAGGATTTAATTGTGTGGCAGAAAAGTCACGAACTGGTATTATATATTTATGGGGTTCTGGAAGAATTCCCCAAAGAAGAAAAATACAGCTTAGTATCACAGATTAAACGAGCTGCTATCTCTATTCCTACAAATATAGTTGAGGGGCATTCAAAGAACAGTAACAAGGAATTTTTGAAATTTTTGTACATTTCCAGAGGTTCCCTGGAGGAAGTTAAATATTTACTGATACTCTCCAGAGATTTAAACTACATTTCCGAAGAAATATATCAGAAACTTGAAGAAAAATTGTCAAAAATCGGCATGCTTCTAAATAATCTCATCAAATCCATCGACTCCCGTACCACCTCTACTACCCATAATACCAATACTACCCGTACTACCCGTACTACCCATAATACTCATACTACCCCTAAAACCAAAGGTTTCACTCTCATTGAACTGGTTATAGTAATAATTCTCGTAGGCATTGTTGCTATGGTTGTTGCTCCGAAAATCTCAACATCTGATATTGAAAAAAATGCAGAAGTTGTCAAGCTGATGTCCGATATCCGCTATGTGCAGCACAAATCGATGGTGTCAGGCGGAGGAAAAGGTATAGATTTTACTTCGAACGGTTATAAATTTATTGATATTAAAGACAAAGAAGATGTAAGCGGTCTGTCTGCTATAACTCCGCCCTCACAAAACCCACTTTACTTTGATTATCTGGGCAGACCCGATACTGACAATATTTCAACCAATAGTAATATTATCACAAATAAAATCACAATAACTATCAGCGGGAAAAACATTAATATAGATCCCTATGCCGGTGGTGTCTATGAATAACAATAAAGGTTTCACATTAATTGAGATAATTATATTCATAGTTGTTTTTTCTGTAGGCGTTATGGGTATAATGATGCTGTTTTTTAACACACTCGGCAAAACATCCGATCCCACTTTGAGACTGAGAGGAGTACAGGTTGCCGAGGCCGTAATGGAGGAAATAAAGGGGAAAAAATGGGATGAATCCACTCCAAACGGCGGCGGAGATAACCAAAGTACTCCTTATATTTGCACAGAAGAACCGGTTGATCAGGAAGAGAAATTTGATGATATAGACGATTATATAAAAAACTCCAGCTGCAATGCCAACACAAAAACGTTTGCCGGATATACAAGTTCTGATTTTGGTTTCGATAAACTGACCAGCGGTTTTGATATTTCTGTGAAAGTCGGCTTTGCACTTAATAAAAGCGATGGATTTGAATTTGTGAACAGTCAAACTGATTTTAAATTAATAGAGGTCAAAGTCACAAAAGGCGCACTTAATGAAACTTATACACTGAGGATGTTGAAGGGGAATTTTTAAAATACCGTGATGCGTAATGAGTTTGGTAGTAGGTGTAGTAGACGTAGTACGGGTAGTATGAGTATTATGCGTTATAGGGGTTGTAAGGGTTTGTACTGTTGGATATAACAAAATTCATACAGTGAGAGCAATAGCGGACGGGTGTCATCGCGGACTGAGCTCTTAAAGCGTTAAGTGCTCGGGTGGCGATTTCATGCTCCGTATGGGAGATTGCTTCACTCCGTTCGCAATGACGGCAAACGTTGTAAGGGTAGCAGGGGTTGTATAAGTACTGAGAGGTTTGGATGGGTAGAAGCTGGAAGGATTTAATTGTGTGGCAGAAAAGTCACGAACTGGTATTATATATTTATGGGGTTCTGGAAGACTTCCGCAAAGAGGAAAAGTACGTCTTAGTATCACAGATTAAACGAGCTGCTATCTCTATTCCTACAAATATAGTTGAGGGGCATTCAAAGAACAGTAACAAGGAATTTTTGAAATTTTTGTACATTTCCAGAGGTTCCCTGGAGGAAGTTAAATATTTACTGATACTCTCCAGAGATTTAAACTACATTTCCGAAGAAATATATCAGAAACTTGAAGAAAAATTGTCAAAAATCGGCATGCTTCTAAATAATCTCATCAAATCCATCGACTCCCGTTCCACCTCTACCACCCCTAATACCAATACTACCCGTACTACCCCTAATACTCATAAGACCTCTAAAACCAAAGGTTTTACATTGATTGAACTGATAATAGCCATAGTTTTACTGGGCATTGTGGCAGGTGTCGGGGTAAATCTGATTATGCCGATATTTACCGGCTACGTTGACACACGGACAAAAGAATATTTGTTTAATGAAGTAAAATATGGCGTTCAGAGGATGGACAGAGAGCTGAGAATGGCTGTTCCAAATTCTGTAAAAGTTATCAACGGCGGCGATGGAATACGATTTATGAAACTTTACAGTGGCAATTATTATGAAAAACCCAAAGGGAAAACTAAAAATTATCTTAACATTTTTGATAACTGCTCAGATATACTAAAAACATTTGACCCGGCCACAAACACTACAAACGATAATCTGACCGTCTATGTTACCAAGCCGGACAAAATATACAAGACGCCGAAATACTGGTATAAAGCTTCCAAGTGTTACAATAAAGACAATATTACGATAAATAATAATTTAAAAGCCCAATCTCCTTATAACAGATTCTACGTTATTGATACACCGATGACTTTTTTTGATAACAGTACTAATATTTATATGAGCAGAGACTATGACTGGACAAAAGATAATGGAACAGAAAGCAAGTACAAACACTATCTGCTCATGTCATACATTGATGATATTAATTTCAATTATGAGCCGGGTATCCCGCAGAAAAGAAACGGAGTGGTAACAATTTCAATTACGATGGAAAAAGGAACCACAACACTCAACTATAAACATCAGGTTCATATAAGGAATGTTCCATGATTAATAACGATAAAGGCTTTTCACTCCTTTTGGCAGTTTTTCTCCTCGTGATATTTGGATTCATCGGCGTATCTATTGTCACTATGTTATCCAATGAATCCGTGAGTTCTTCTGAGGAACTCATTTCCGCACAGGCATTTTATCTTGCTGAAAGTGGTGTTGAATGGGGGATCAGAAAATCAATCGACAACGGGTCATGTAATAACATCTCCGGAGAATTAAGAATTAAAAACCAAAGCGGATATGCGACAGTAAATGTCAGAGAAATTTCTGACAATATATCCAAACAGCCGCCGGCAAATTATTCAGAGCTTTGTGAAGTAACATCCACAGGCCAGATTAACGGCATCAGGAGAAAACTCAAAGTCAAATTTAAAAGAAAATGAATGAATCAATCTATCTCACCACTTCTCCACCACGCACACAAATTTTTAATATAATACAATTTTTAGTAGCATAATTTATAATGCGTAATATAAAACAACTAAAGTATAATGTTGTGTGCGCGGTTGGCACCTCAAATACATTAATACCCATAATACCCCGACTACTTTAACTACCTCACTATTTTCCATAAATGTTGATTTGTCAGAAGCAATATATTAAACTATAATAAGTATGTTTGCAGAAGTTTTTGGCAGATAAGAATAGAGATTCCTCAGCTCCTCCACCTGAAGCGGATCCGTTCGGAATGACATAACTTATTGTCATCTCGAGCGAAACGAAGTGGAGTCGAGAGATCTCTTTCAAATAACACAATATGCTAAACAAATATGCAACTATGATTAGTAATAAATTACGAAAGGAAAATAATGTACAACGAATTTTTCGGATTCACTTCAAAGCCGTTTATAAATACACCTGATCCTGATCTTTTCTACTGCTCTGAATCGCATGAAAAAGCCCTGGAAGCAATTACCTACGGGATACGGCAGCGCAGCGGTTTTTTAAGCCTCATTGCAGATGTGGGAAGCGGCAAAACAACACTCTGCAGAGTACTTCTAAACAAACTTACTAATGTCAAATCGAGCCTTATCCTGAACCCCTTTCTCACACCGTACGAACTTTTGTGCTCCATTCTGGAGGATTTTGGGATAAACATTCCCAAAAATGCTAATAAAAGTGCTTTGTACAAAATTCTTTCAAAATTTCTCATAAATAATTACAAAGAGAATAAAAATGTTGTCATAATTATCGATGAAGCCCAGAATCTATCATTCGAGTCATTGGAGATGCTCCGGCAGATATCAAATATCGAACTGGAGAATGACAAACTTGTTCAGATTCTGTTGGTGGGCCAGCCGGAACTGGAAGCCCTCCTTCGCCAAAAAAAGCTGAGGCAGCTCAATCAGCGCATAGCCGTAAAAGTAACACTGGAGCATCTTAATAAAAACGAGACCGAAAATTATATCAATTTCCGAATCACCGAATCATTAAAATATAAGAAATATATATTTTCAAAATCAGCAATAAATGCCATTTACAAATACACCAATGGAAACCCCAGAGAAATAAACCATATAGCAGACAAAGCACTTCTTTTGGCAGCTGCAGATAAAAAGAAGCAGGTTAATAAAAAAATTGTAAAAGCAGCATATAAAGATTATAAATTTAATGTGTACACAAATTTATCGGCTTCGCCGATGCTAGCAGTTTCAAAGCGCTCCGGCTTTAAAAGACCTCTGCTGTACGCATTAATATTGTTTGTTCTGATTATTACAGCAGTCTTTACGTATAAAAATTTAAATTTATCTGCTTTCAGTTCTGAGAAATCAGCTGACTCATCGCAGAAAACAGTAAAAACAGAGAAACCTTCTAATACAGATAAAATCAATACAAAATCGACAGAAATTGAAAAAACAAAAAATTGTGTTATGCTGAAAGTGAATCTTAATCTCCGGGCCAAACCATCCATGAACTCAGAAGTCATTAAAATATTGTCAGAAGGCTCAATTTATGTTATCAATGATATTAAGGATAAGTGGATCAATATATCCGAGGGTAGCAGAAACGGCTGGATAGCGAATAACAAATCGTCTATTGATATAAGAAAGTGTGGTAAATCTTGAGTGAAATCGCTGATGCCCTTAAGAAATTAAAAGATAATAAAAACAGCCGCAAATCTGCCGGAATTTACTCTAAGAAATACAGTTTTCCACATTTCAGCTTAAGTACAATTTACATTCTGGCAGCAGCCATCATTCTGATAATCCCTGCAGGCCTGTATTATTACCATACACAGAACATTATTACCAATATTAATCACACCAGTACAACATCTGTTAACGCTCTTCAGAATAAATTTAACGACAAACTTGCAGACTATCAGGAAACAATGTCTAAAAAGAATACAAACGATTTTTACCTTCTGCTTCTTTCCGGAAATTACGATAAGGCTGAAAAAATAGCTGAGAAATCCGAAAATAAAAGTCTGCTTGCCATGCTTTACTTTTTCACAGGCAACCTTTCAAAATCCAAAATCATTTGTGAAAACATTCTGAACAGAAATCCGGAAAATCCTGAAATACTGAACATACTTTCCATGATATATTTCAAAATAGGTGATTTTGAAAAATCAGCAGAGATCCAGGCAAAAATCGAAGAGGAGAACTATAAAACCCTTTTGAACAAAGCTGTAATCTACGAAAAAATGGGGAATTTTTCGCAGGCTCTGAACTCCTACAGCAAATCCTTAAATTATATGAAGCAATCGGATAAACCGCTCGGAGAGAGTTTTCTGAAACGGACACTGAAAAGAAAGATATTTATGCTTGGGAAGAAGCCGTGATGCGTAAAGCGTTATGAGTGATGGTTTTGGTAGTAGCCGTATTATAGGTATTATGTGTTGTAAGGGTATTACGGGTAGTATGGGTTATAAGGCATAGATAAAGGCAGAGAATAGGGAAAATGGTGATGAATGAAACCTAAGAAGGTTAACACACTTGTTGTCGGTGACAGTCAGATTGATCACTGTATATTTACGAGCAAAAAAGGTGCTCTTGTATTGGAAGGAGTATCAACGCACGATTTCACCTTTGAAAATTTCGATGATTTTCCTCATATTATCAGCGATATAAAAGAAAATTCCGGCAAAAATAAATATCTTTATATTATCATCATTGCAAAAGAAATTATAAAAAACGTAAACGTATTCAAACAAAACATTAAAAACCCCCGCTCCCAGATACTCAATTTTCTGAAAGAGGATTTCGAAATATCGCTTGCTGACTACTACATAGATTACATGATAGACCAGCATTACGACACAAATGTTGTGTACACAAATTTATCGGCTTCGCCGATGATAGTTGCTTATTCTGCGGCAATTCCCAGGTCGATGTGTGATAAAGTCATGGAAGTTATTTCTGATGAAGGATTTAAAACCCTCGGAATGGAAACGGATACCAACGCCCTCTTCAGACTGGGCAAAAATGTTCTCGGCAATAAAACTTTCCTGCATCTGCATGTCAGAAATATTGACTGCACTCTATACATCAGCAGCAGCAATGTTATACTTGTGGAAAGAGAATTAAACATCGGCATAAGGGAAATTTTGTCGACTATACAGTCAAACGCAGGAGCTGATCCTGAGCAGGCACGTCAGGCACTTTTTGAATACGGTCTTAATGAAGAAAACGAGACGGAAGAAGATGAAAATAAATTTAAAGCCATTTCCGAAGCGGTGGATAAAATCAGTCTGGAAATCCAGCGTACAATTGATTATTATTTTCAGCAGTTTAGTGCAGAGCAAATCCAGAGCATACTGATTACCGGAGATATTTTGAAAGTTCCGAATTATGGTAAATATGTGCAAAACCTTTTTAATATAGAAACAGTATGTTACGAAGCATCAAAGGAGCTGACACTGGATATCGATGAAAAAATTGACTTTGATGAATTAAAATATATTACAGAGTCCATAGGTCTGGGGATGAAGATACTATAATATGAAGAATAATGAAATAAATCTTCTGCCTTTGAAGTACCAGTTTGATTTTAGTAAACACGTTGCCGTGAGAACCTCAATAGCGGTGATAGTATGCAATATAATATTGCTCGGAATCATATATTACTGCAATATAACGATAATTGACAAACTAAACGAAAACCTTGCCCAAAAACAGGCATACAACAACAAACTGGTAAGCCTGAACTCCAATTTCAGCAGATACGAACAGGTATACGAAAACAAAAAGAAAGAATTATCAGATGCCAAATCAAAGCTCCGGGAACTCATGGCCGATAACCAGAAAAATAATTCTCCCGTAATAGACTCATTAAGGCTGTTTGAATTTATAAACAGAAATATCTATGTTTCATCATTCAGCTACGGCTCAGGTACATTTAATTTTAACGCTACAGCCGCAAATGACACTGCATTTTACCGCTTTTATAAAAATCTTGAACAATCAAAAGTGGTTACAAAGGTTAATTTTCTCAGCTTAAACAGAGCTGAGGACAGCAGGCAGTTGAAATTCAAGGTAAAAGTAACAATGGAGCCCTTTTATGAGCATTAACGTAAAACTGAGAGATATAATTATTCTTGCAGTGCTGCTCATTATAGGGTTGAATTACGCATTTTACAAATATGCGTATTCAGGATTTATTCAGAAAAGATTTGAGCTGCAAAATAAAATCACACAGCTTCAGATAAATAATGCCGATGAAATAAGCAAATTTCATTCAAAAATGGGAATATTTGACAAAATTATAAACATTGATAACAATATAAAGGATGTAAAAGTAAGCATTGCAAAGCTCAAAAAAGAAACGCAGACAAAAGAAAATGTTTCGGATATTCTGAAAACGCTGCTGCTGAGTACGAATATGAAAATGCAGAGCCTTAATGTGGCAAATGTAAATATTAAAAACAATCAGCTTATACAGACTTTTAACATAAAGGCTTCCGGCAGCTTGTCATCTGTGGTGGAGTTTATGCAGAATATAGAAGACAAAGGCAACATCTTAAGCATTGAAAATTATTCCCTCAGTTTCAATGAGAATAACATGAATTTCAGCGCTACAGTAAACGCTGTAAGTTCAGGAAATGATGGGATATAAGAGTAGTTGTGTTTTTGTTTGGAATATAGTCAGAGATCCCTTGGCTACGCTCGGGATGACAAAAAGTTATGTCTAGCAGCGATAGCTAAATAGAATGCTATGCATATTTACCAGTCTAAAATACTGGTGCTAGCCGCAGGCATTCTTTCGACCGTAAGCGAGCGCCGACCACATAAGGAATTGTGTGCTCGGTGGAGCGGAGAAATCTCTACCGTTGTTTGACAAAATACCCCCTCTTACTCTCCCCCTAAACCAGGGGGAGAAACCAGTTCCTTCCCCTAAGGTAGGGAAAGGCTAGGATGGGGTATGAAAGAAAAGTTGTTAACATGAAAGATCTCTCGGCTACGCTCGGGATGACAGGACAGTGGTCGGGGCGAAATGGTCATAGTTTTTGCAAATCTGTTGAGAGGACGCGGTGAATTGAAATGAAAAGTTTTTGGACGCTAACGACAATTTTGACATTAATTTTTATATCGGCAGGCAGCCTGTATGCAAAAGAATTTTATCTGAGTCTTCCTCTGCCGCCGAATACGCAGTATAATAATGTCAACAACAACACAATCAGACCTGCCCCATCTGAAAAAACAGCCGAAACAGCAGAAAAGGAAAAACAGACGGCGAAATTAAACCTTCAGGGGATTATCAAGGTAAGCAATGATTATACGGCGCTTATAAACGGGCGGATTCATAAAACAGGGGATAAAATTAACAGTTACAAAATTATTTCCATAGACAGTGACAACGTATTGCTTTCAAAAAACGGAAACAGGGTGGAATTATATGTGGGCAAAGATTAAAATTTTATTGGTATTTTTTATCTTAATGATATCTGCAGCTTCTTTGTATGCTGAGAATACAAAAAGCACAATGCAGTCCGAAAAACTAAGTCAAAACGTTTCACTAAACCTGCGCGATGCCAGTATCAGAACTGTGGCAACCGTTTTGGCAAAGGAATCGGATTTTAACATCGTCCTGCCCAACAATATACAGGGCAATATAACTATCATGCTCGAAGATGTTACACTGTACCAGGCTCTGCAGGCACTTTCCAGAAGTGCAAACCTAACCTATTCTATTGAAAATAACATTATCTATCTGAATAAACAGGATCAGCCGGCCGGCAGCGGGGATATGGAAAATTTTTTCTATTATCCCAAATATATCAGTTTGGATAAGCTATCGTCGGTATTAAAAAATTACCTTGGTCCGCAGGGTAAAATTGTCGTTGATGATTTTAGCGGAGTGGTAATCATCTCCGATACGAAAAAAAATCTCGACTTTATAAAAACAGTTATCAGCAAGATCGATAAAAATATTAAACAGGTTCTGATAAAAGCAAAAATCGTAGAGCTGACAAAAAGCGGAAGTCAGGATTTGGGCATACAGTGGGGAGCAGCACTTAACAAAACAACGGGGAGCGATTTCCCTCACACAATCCAAATCGGCGGAGGCGCAACGGCAGGAGATACAACCGGTTTAACGCCACCGGACTCCCAGGGATATTTTGTTAATATGCCGGTAGCCTCACCGGCCGGTGCATTAAATATGATGCTCGGCAACTATGCAGGGTCTTTTCTCCTTGATGTTCGCCTTCAGGCTCTGGAAGAAGCAGGAAAAGCAAAAGTCGTTTCAGAACCGAGAATAATGACAATCAACAATCAGCAGGCAAGAATCGAAAGCGGTCAGGAGTACAAATATAAAGTTATTGAAGAAAATGACGGAGATGTTGATACTGACGTTGAAGAGGATGAGGCAAAACTCATTCTGGAAGTAAAACCACAAATTACCCCTGATAACAAGATATTAATGAATATATCGGTGGAAAAAAGCGAACTGGATTTCAGCCGAGCAGTTGACGGGTACCCTATGAAATTCACTCGAAAGGCAAATTCTCTGATAATGGTGGATGACGGTGAAACGGCGGTTATAGGCGGACTTACTCAGCAAACCACTTCCCAGAGTAACACATCGGTTCCGGGACTCAGCAAAATTCCGTTTCTCGGGGTACTTTTTAAAAGCAAATCCACATCGAATAAAACCAATGAACTGGTTATCTTCTTAACTCCGAAAATTATTGATAATACAAAAAATGTGGCAGAGAATCAGTGAATACCGGATTAGATTATGAAGTTCGTTTATAGAGGGACACTTGACAACGGTGAAGCAACAAACGGCAGTGTTGATGCAGCCGATGAAAATGAAGCTTTTTCCAAGCTCGCAGACCGCGGCATCACCGTGGAAAAAATTTCTGTGTCAGCTCTCGGCGGACTTGACGAAAAATGGAAAAATCTTAAAAACAAATATAAAACAGTAAAACTTCAGGACCTAATAGTTTTTACCAGACAGTTCGCAACACTTTTTTCTGCCGGCATACCTATAGTTACAATTCTCGAAAGGTTACAGACTCAAACTCAAAGCAAAAAACTCGCCGAAAAAGCAAAAGATATCCGGGCTGACGTGGAAGCGGGATCACCTCTAAGCGTTGCATTCGGCAAACACAAAGACGTTTTTTCTCCGCTTTACATTAATATGCTCAATGTCGGTGAAGAAGGCGGTGTACTGGATATCGTACTCGGCAGACTCACCACTATTTTGGAAACGGATCTTGAAACAAAAAACAGAATAAAAACGGCCACACGCTATCCAAAGATGGTAATATCTGCAATAGTAGTGGCATTCGTCATTCTGCTTACTTTTGTAATACCGAAATTTGTAGGAATTTTCAGAAAGTTTGACACAGAACTCCCCCTGCCTACAAAAATTTTAATATGGCTTAATTCATTTTTTCAGAATTACTGGTGGCTTCTTATAATAATCGCAATAGGTTTGGTTTTCGGCTATAAAAAAGTAAAAAGCACCAAAAAGGGAAAAGATATTATCGATAAATACTCGCTACAGGTGCCTGTATTAGGCGACCTGATGCATAAAATATATGTTTCCAGAATTGCAAGAATTTTGGGGCTGCTTTACAAAAGCGGTATCGGTATTATTACAAGTTTTGAAATTGTATCAGAAGTCACCGGAAACAACATATTGAAAAACGAACTCCTTGATATCAGAGACAGGGTTTCAGGTGGCACCAACATAGCTTCTGCTTTTGTCACTTCCTCATATTTCCCTCAGGTTGTGAGCGACATGATTGCTGCAGGAGAGGAAACGGGGCAGCTGGATAATATGCTTTTTAAAATTTCCGATTACTATGATGAGGAAATCAATTACTCAATAAACACCCTCTCTTCTGCACTTGAGCCCATATTACTCGTCTTTATCGCAGGCATGGTTTTAATACTCGCATTGGGCGTATTCCTGCCGATGTGGGATATGATAAAAGTTTTTCAATAAATTTTATGATAAACAGAAAAGGATTTTCTCCCTACGAAACGGTAATTGTGATTTGTATTATAGCTGTTTTGATTACCATATTTTACCGTTATTACAACCTTCTTGAAACAAGCAGTTTGTATACTACGGCAAAAATTGACATGCAGACAATAAAGCTAAACATTGATTTGTATAAAGCATATAACAGTAAATATCCGGATAATCTGTCGGTATTAAAGAGTAAAAAGTATTTACTGCAGAAAAAAACAGCGGTACAAACAGATGTGGTAAGAGAGCTTTCGCCTGATAATCTTATTTTGGCAAGAAGTACTTTTAAAAACGGCAGGCTTACCGACCCTTTCGGAAATCCTTATATTTATGATAATAAAACGGGAAACATTGCATTCTCAGCAAAAACGAAAAAAATAATAAAAACGATGAAGGAAGAGAAGTAGTTGGTGTTAGGTGATGGGTGATAGGTTTTGGGTGATGGGTGATAGGTAGAGGTTGAGATGGTTGAAGTAGTTGAGAAAGTTGAAGATGTTGAAAGCAGAATGTGGAACCTTAGATATAATAATTTTATAAGCAAAATCAGGAGTTTAGCTTTATGAAACTAAAAAAGGTAAAAATCGGCCAACTTCTCATCGACAAAGGTCTGCTGACGGAAGCACAACTGAAAGTTGCCCTTAACGAGCAGAAAACCAGCGGTAAAAAACTCGGCGAAGTATTAGTGGAGCTGGGATATATCGATGAAGACACAATGCTCACCGCCATTGCCGAACAGCTCGGTCTTGAAAAGATAACAATGGATGAAATACAGGTGGACAGCAGCCTTAGAAAGTATATGCCGGAAAATTTGGCAAGAAAATTCATGGCAGTCCCGGTAAAAATTGAAGGCAACAACCTTTATATTGCCACTAACAACCCAACAAACATATTTGCAATAGACGAAATAAGCCGTGTCACCAAAAAAGAGGTAACTCCTTATGTTATACGCAACGATGAGCTGCTCAGTCTTCTTGAGCGTCTGTACGGTACCGAAGACAAGCTTTTCAAAACCGCTGAAGCTGTTGAAAAAAGAATTCTTCAATCCGGCAAAGACAGTAATTTCCTTGAAAATCTGGCGGAAGATGCTCCGGTTGTAAATCTGTTTGACAGTATAGTGGGAAAAGCCGTTAACGAAGGAGCAAGTGATATACATATTGAGCCGGACGAAAATAAATTAAGAGTCAGATACAGAATAGACGGTGTTCTGCACGAGATTCTCTCTTTAAATAAGGTTCTCCACCCTGCCCTCATTTCCCGTATCAAAATTATGGGAGATATGGACATTGCCGAAAAAAGGGTTCCTCAGGACGGGCGTTTTAAAATAAAGCACAATTTTAAAGATGTGGATTTCAGGGTATCAACACTGCCCACTAATTATGGAGAAAAGGCTGTGCTCCGTATTCTTGACAGAAGTAAAGCCATGCTTAATCTCGACAAAATCGGTATCGATGATCACAACATGAAGATATATAAATCCATCATAGAAAAACCTTACGGAATAATACTTATTTCGGGCCCCACAGGCAGCGGTAAAACAACCACTCTCTATGCAACTTTGAATGTACTGAATTCCATTGATAAAAATATTGTTACCGTGGAAGACCCGATAGAATATAATTTTAAGATTATCAATCAGGTTCAGGTGGACGAAGCTGCAGGTGTAACATTTGCAAACGCCTTGAGGTCAATACTCAGACAGGATCCGGATATTATTATGGTTGGTGAAATCAGGGACAAGGATACAGCTGAAATTTCCATTCAGGCCTCCTTAACAGGTCATCTTGTGCTGTCAACTATCCACACCAACGATGCCGTAAGCGGGATCACCAGACTTGTTGACATGGGTATAGAAAATTTTCTCGTATCAACATCTGTAATCGGCCTGGTTGGACAAAGACTCGTCAGAAAAATCTGCCCGGACTGTAAGGAAGAATATACGCCGACAAAAGAGCTTTTGACCAGGATAGGTTATGATGAAAATTCCGATGTGAAATTCAGCCACGGAAAAGGATGCGATAAATGCAGGAATACAGGCTACAGCGGCAGAATCGGAATTTATGAGGTTTTGAAAATAGATTCAGGAATAAGGGACTTGGTAAACAAAAACGCTTCCAACGATGAGATACTGAAATATGCCAAAACCAAAGGCTTTAAAACCATGTATGAATCCGGCCTGGAAATGGCTGAAAAGGGAATAACGACTCTGGAAGAAGTGCTACGCGTGACGACGATAATTGAGTAAAGCCGTGATGGGAGATGCCGTGAAGCGTTATGCGTAATGGGAGATGGGTTTAGGGTTATAGGTAGTAGAGGTTGTAAAGGTCGTAAGGGTTGTAGAAGTGATAAGCTTAAATTGGATTGGATTTCACGTTCACGGTCACTTTCACTTACACGTTCACTGTATTTTTTTTAAATATTTGGCAAAAAACTATTGCAAAAGAATTATTTTGTTTTTATAATCGTTCAAGTTTTTGCTGATAAAAGTTAACAGCAATATAAATTTTGAATTAAAATGGAGGTTTCTTATGAAAGGTAACGCAAAAGGTTTTACATTGATTGAACTGGTCATTGTAATCGTAATCCTCGGTATCCTGGCAGCAGTAGCAGTACCCAAATTCGCTAATCTGCAGACAGATGCCAAAAAGTCAGCCGTTAAAGGGTTAGGCGGCGCTGTTAAAGCAGCCGCTGACATTACAAGAGCAAAATGGCTTGTCAAAGACAACGGGACTGCCTCAACAGTAACAATTGATGCAGAAACGATTGATGTTTACACTGCATCTGATAATTTAAGCGGCTATCCTAAACCAACTGCTTCAGGTATTGGAAATGCTTTAGATTATGATACTGATAAATATAAAACCAGTGAAAGTTCACCCAATTTTGAATTTAGTTACACTGGAAACACAGCAGCAAATTGCGGCGTAATATACAAAGCTGATGAGCCTAATGATAACTTAACAGTGACTATCAATACTGACGGTTGCTAAAAATTATAGTTTAAAAAAAGCGGGGTGCTACCCCGCTTTTTTTATGTCTTTTAAAGGCCGTGACGCGTAAAAGCAGTAATGCGTGAAGCGACATGGGTGTTAGGTTTTGGGTTATAGGTAAAGGTAGTATGAGTTGTATGCGTATTACGGGTAGTATGGGTAGTAGGGGCCTGCCCCGTTAAATATAGCAAAATCCACTCATACCAAATTGTAGTCAAAATGTTAATAAAATTTAGAAGGAAATACTTGTCTTTTGGAAGTGGCGTATTAGTGTACCGGTTATTGGTTAATTTGTGTATTGGTTAAGTGGGCATTCAACATTGAACATTGAACAATGAACGTTGAACTTATCAGTGCCGTGCATCCTATGTCATTGAAATATTAAGATATTACCAAACAATTGCAACTTGGTATCAGCCAGCGGGCTGAGTCCCGCCATGACAGTAATAGTAATTTTGCAAAACTACTTTTGCAGGGCTGAAGCCCTGCTTCCTGAATTATTCGAAACTTTCGATACACAAATAAACAAATAGACAAGTACACCACGCACACAAAAATTTTTTATTGTAAACTGTGGCATTATAATTCTAAGGTTTTTGTAAAATAGTTCAAAGTAAAACTTTGTGTGCGCGGTTGGCACCCCTACGACCTGTAATACCCATACTACCCATAATACCTTTTCCTTTACCTATCACGCATTAAGGTTTTTACGCTTCACGGCTCCCAGCATTTAAAATTTAAAAGAATTCTTGAAACAAATAATTTAATATATAATATTTAATAAACACACATACAATGTGAGACTTTTGAATAACTCTATTTGTCATGCTGTAGCATACGCTCTTGGGCGGATAAATTTGTCATAGACAACTATTTATTTCAGCATCTCGCATTATCAATAAGTTATGAGACCCTGAAACAAGTTCAGGGTGACAATATCCCAATTATTCAAAAGTCTCAATGGAGCATTCAATGTCTCATAAGAACGATATAAAAGAAGAAATAGAAATCAAAAACCTTGTGCCGGATATGTATCACGTTATCTTATTAAATGACGATATCACAACTATGGATTTTGTCGTTTTCATACTGGAAAAGGTTTTTGAAAAGGCACATTCTGAAGCCGTAAATATTATGCTCATGGTTCATGAGCAGGGTGAAGGTGTTGCCGGCACATATGTAAAAGAAGTTGCTGAGACAAAAGCTTCACAGGTCATGAATATGGCTCAGCAAAACGGATTTCCCTTAAAATGTAAAGTGGAGGAAGCATGAATATAGCTCTTAATCAGGTGGTCAATGCCGCATTTGCAGAGGCGGAAGCGACAAACTGCCGCATAGTCACAATCGAACATATAATGCTGGCTTTATCCGAAGATTACTATTTAATCGATTTTTTCAATGCAAACAATCTTGAACTGCATGAAGTGATCGAAGTAATCACGGAATATCTGGAAAAATATGTATCGGAAAAACATGACGTTGCCGGGGAAAATATTTACGGCAGTGTTTACCTTTCGGCTCTGCTGAAATCACTGCAGCAGAATAATTTTCTCGAAACTTCAAATCCCCTTTCAATACTGATTTTGAAAGAAATTTTGCAGATGAAGGAAAGCTGGACTGCACAGCTTCTGAAAAGCTTCGGAGTAAGTCTCAGTGCTGTGGATAATTATCTCCGTTCGCGAGCTCAGGCGGGCATATCAACGGATGTGGATCGAGGTGTCCAAAAAGAATTCATGGATGATTATGTTATAGACCTTGTTCAGATGGCCAGAGATAAAAAATTTGACCCGTTGATAGGGAGAGATTATGAAGTGGCAAGAGCCATTCAGGTATTAAGCCGGAGAAACAAAAATAATGTTGTCTTCATCGGCGAGCCCGGGGTGGGTAAATCAGCCGTTGTAGGAGGCATTGCCACCAAAATTGCGGAGGATGATATCGATGAGGAACTGGCCGGAAGCAGCCTGTTCTATCTTGATATTGGAGCTGTTGTAGCCGGTACAAAATATCGGGGAGAATTCGAAGAAAAGCTTAAAAAAATACTGGCGGAAATAGAGGATAAAGACAAGCCGATTATTTTTATCGATGAAATCCACACGATAGTCAATTCCGGATCCTCGGAAGGCAGTTCTATGGATACAGCAAATATTTTAAAACCGTACCTTGTCAAAGGAACACTTAAATGCATCGGTGCCACAACCTACGAGGAATACAAAAGATATTTTGAAAAGGACAAGGCATTGGCAAGGCGCTTTCAGAAAATAGAGGTTGTGGAGCCGTCTCCTGATGAAGCGAAAAAAATACTGAAAAGCCTTATCGAATATTATGAATCATTTCATAAGGTAAAGTACAACGAAAACGCAATTAACAAAGCCGTGGACCTTTCCCACGAATACATCAGAGACAGATTCCTGCCGGACAAGGCGCTGGATATTATAGACGAAGCAGGCGCTTACGTTAAGCTGAATGAAATAGATAAAACAGTGGAAGAGCGGCATATTAAAAAGGTGATTACAAGTATTGCCCGAATCAAACTTGAAGAAACGAAAGAGGATGAAATAAACAGCGTATATTATCTGAGCGATAATTTGAAAAAGGATATATACGGTCAGAACCAGGCTGTGGACAGAATCGTTCAGATTGTGAAAAACTCCAAGGCCGGACTAACGGAAATCACAAAACCCGTTGGCTCATTTCTCTTCACAGGCCCCACGGGAGTTGGAAAAACCGAACTTGCAAGAAAGCTTGCCGAACATCTTGGAATGACCTTTACCCGCTTTGATATGTCGGAATATATGGAAAAACATGCCGTTGCACGCCTTATCGGCTCCCCTCCCGGCTATGTGGGATTTGAGGAAGGCGGACAGCTTGTGGAGTCGGTCAAAAGAAATCCTAATGCTGTCATACTTTTTGATGAAATCGAAAAGGCGCATTACGACATTTACAATATCCTTTTGCAGATAATGGATTATGCCACACTGACGGATAATTCCGGAAGAAAAGCGGATTTTAGAAACTGCATAATTATTATGACATCAAACGCTGGCGCAAAAGAGATGGAGTCTTCCAAAATCGGATTTGCCCATGCCGATGAAACGGGCAGCGAATCAATGGCTGCAATAAAAAATGTTTTCAGTCCTGAATTCAGGAACAGACTGGATGGAATAATTACATTTAATAACTTGGGCATAGAGCAGATAAAACAGGTTGTACGGAAATTTATAAATGAAGTAAATGCAATGCTTGTGGAAAAAGGGATACGGCTGCAGATAACCGAGGAAGCAGCGGAATATCTGGGCAGAGAAGGTTTTGACAGTAAGCTCGGTGCAAGACCTATCAAAAGACTTGTAAACGAAAAAATAAAAACACGACTGTCAGATGAAATACTCTTCGGCAGTCTTAAAAACGGCGGCAGCGTACTGATAGATTACGAAAACGACTCTCTTAATTTTAAAATTAATGATGTCTGGCTTAATTAAATTTCCCAACCCTTACCTTGCAGGCGACTGTGAAATTCTGCATATCGGGGGAGAACTCTCCCCTGACAACCTCATAAATGCCTACAAGAAAGGGATATTTCCCTGGTATTCGGAATACGACCCTGTTTTATGGTGGTGCCCTCTCATCAGGCATATCCTTCTTACAGACAATTTCCGTATCCCAAAATCCATCAGAAAAAATATCAGAAAAAAGAATTACTCCATCACCTTCAACAAACATTTTGACACTGTGATTAAAAAATGTGCCGAAGTTAAAAGAAACGGTCAGCATGAAACATGGATAACAAACGATATGATTGATGCTTATATAAAGCTGCATAAACTTGGGTACGCCTACTCGATAGAAGTCTGGCAAAACAAAGAAATTGTCGGCGGATTGTACGGACTTCAAATAGGTAATTACGTCTGCGGGGAATCGATGTTTCATGAAACGGATAACGCTTCCGATGCCGCCCTGATAAAACTTCTGCAAACGGCTGAAGAAAAAAATATAGGATTTGTTGACTGTCAGGTAACAAGCGATCATATTTTCCGTTACGGAGCAATTGAAGTCCCCCGGGAATTTTTTCTCAATCTTCTATACCGGGAGCTTGCGTAAATACTCCGATGGTTCAACGTTCAAGGTTCAGGGTTCAACGTTAGTGAGCGTGGATGTGAAAGTGAGAGTGACAGTAAGAATGACAGTGAATGTGGATGTGAATGTGAATGTGAATGCGAAGCAGATTTCAATCTTATAACGGCTACAACTCTTACGACCCCTAAAACCTCTACAACCCTTAATACCTTTATAACTCCTAACTCACCGACAATTGTTTGATAATCATTGAACTCTTATTCAAAAGTATTATCATAATAAAAGCGGACAAAATTTACCTTATTAGGAGGCGCAAATGGAAACAACCAAAATTGCAAAAACAGATATTGAAATGTCAAGAGTAGGCCTCGGTACATGGGCCATAGGTGGCTGGATGTGGGGCGGTACAGATGAAAAACTGTCCATTGAAACCATCCACAAGGCACTTGATTCCGGAGTAAATATGGTGGACACAGCGCCGGTATACGGATTCGGTACATCCGAGAAGATAGTGGGAAAAGCACTAAAAGAATACGGGAACCGTGATAAGATTGTACTGGCAACAAAAGCGGCTCTGGAATGGAATGATGACGGTGTTTTCCGAAACTCGTCAAAAGAGCGCCTTGAAAAGGAAATTGATGATTCCCTGAAAAGACTGCAGACGGATTATATCGATATTTATCAGATTCACTGGCCGGACAAACTCGTGGCTTTTGATGAAACAGCGGAGTTTTTAAACAGACTTTTAGAGAAGGGAAAGATAAGAGCAATCGGTGTCAGTAATTATTCTGCGGAGCAGATGGATGAATTCAGAAAAACTGCACCGATTCATACTTCTCAGCCGCCCTACAACATGTTTGAAAGGCAGATTGAAGACGACATACTTCCCTACTGTTTGGAAAACAACATTGTTCCTATTACTTACGGCGCAATTTGCAGAGGGCTGCTGTCCGGGAAAATGACTGAGGATAAAACATTCGAAGGGGATGATTTGAGAAAAATCGATCCGAAGTTTCAAGGAGAGCGTTTCAAACAGTACCTTAGTGCTGTGGGCAGACTGGATAAATTTGCCCGGGATAATTACGGGAAAACGGTTATGGATCTTGCCATCAGATGGGTACTGGATAAAACAAAAATCGGAACTGCGCTGCTCGGAGCAAGAAAACCGTATCAGGTTGAAAATATAGAGAATATTTACGGCTGGCACATCGATGAAAGCGGAATGAAAGAGATAGATAAAATTCTTTCAGAAGAAATTAAAGATCCGGTGGGACCTGAATTCATGGCTCCGCCGCATAGGAAATAATCTACTTTTGAAAAGTTCATAAATTGTGTTGATACGGGCTGTCTTTCAGGCGGTCTGTATCAACAAACAAGATCTTCTCTGTTGATTTTTCTCACTTTTTGGATATCACTTTTGAGGGTTTCATCATCAGCAAGTTTTGTTTTTAAAAGTTTGAGAATACTTAAGGCAAAATCGTTTTCGGCTAAGCGGTAAACAACCCACCTGCCATCCTTGGAATCCTCGATAAGCCTTGCATATTTGAGGTTTTTCAGATGAGCTGAAATTGTGGATAAAGCAACATTGAGAACCGCGTTAATCTCGCAGACACACATCGGCCTTTCGGCCAGCATCATAAAAATTCTCAGTCTGTTCTCATCACCGAGGGATTTAAAAAGGGTTGCAACTTCTCTCATATCAAATCAAGTGCAGTCAATTTCTACGTTGCAAACTTCCGTAAGTTTTTTCAACATTTCAGCCACTGCCTCATCAACCACTTTGTAGCAGACCGTTGTTCCTTCGCGCCTGCCCTCGATGATCCCTTTATTTTTCAGAATACTCAAATGCTGACTTGTAGTAGCCTGTGGAACCTGAAGACCGTTGCAGATTTTTGTTACATTACATTCATTTTCCATTAAACCGAGAATAATCTTCAATCTAACCGGGTGACCGATAGCTTTAAGTTTCTCAGAATAATCTTCCAACCACATTTTGTCCATATTCTTCCCTCTTTGGTTATTTAATTATCATATATGCATATATATATTAACACAGCAATTTAGTCAAGTTTATCTGCCTCTTGTAACCAATATTATACCGAGAATAATGAATAGTACCCCGAGAACATTATACCAGTGAAAATTCAGCTTTATGACATTCATCGGATTATACTTGTCGATAAGAAGCCCGGCCAACAGTTGAACACCTATAGCCGTGGCAAGAGCGGAGGCTACGCCTGTAACATGAACAGAATAAGTAATTATAAAAACAAAACATGCTCCCAGCATACCGCCGGTTAAAAATACAGGGGGAACTTCAAAAATATGCTTTAAGCCGTTTCCGTTTTTAAGCAGTACTGCAGCTGCAAGAACCAGCGTACCAACGGTAAATGAGATAAAAGCACTCTCCACAAAACCCACATATTTGGCCAGCCTGGCATTAATGGAAGCCTGAAGGGAAACAAAAGTCCCTCCCACGACAAGAAGTACATAAACAAGATATTTAGACATATCAACCCACCAGTCCTATATTAACGTCACATACATTGGTACCTGTATTCCCCGTTTTTATAAGAGAGTCTAATTTTGTCAATATAGTATTGGAATCATTATTTTTCAGATAACTTTTCAGCTCTTCAACACTCACATAATCAAGCAGATTCGGGGTTACCACAGCTCCTGCAGCATCGGAATTTCCGTCAATTCCATCAGTACCGATACAGCCAAGACAAACATTTTCAAGGCCTCCCATTGCTATTAAACCAGCCAGCGCCAGCTCCTGATTTCTGCCTCCTTTTCCGTCACCTTTGACCGTCACCGTCGTTTCACCGCCGGCAATAAAACAAAGGGGCTTGGATAAAAACTCATGAGTGCTGTGATACTTAAGCAGGGAAACAATAAAACCCGCCGCCGCTGATGCCTCCCCCTGCAATAGTGAGGTCAGAATTACCGGGTTATATCCCAAATCTTCGGCCTTTTCCGCAGCCTTCAAAAGGGCTTTGTTGTTATTGCCCAGTATGTAATGTGTTAATGATTTTCTGCTCTCTGTATCTTTTTCGAATTTTAATCTCTCAATCACGTTTTTCGGCAACTTATCATAAAGACTGTATTTTTCAAAAATTATACCCGTGGAAATTTCAGATGAAGAGTCATAGTACATAGGAGCGGAACCGATATAATTCAGATCATCACCCACAACATCAGATAAAACAAGAACCACACCTTCACATTCCAGATGAGCAGCAAGTCTGCCGCCTTTGATTTTAGAAAGCTTCTTTCTTACCGTATTGAGTTCGGTAATATCAGCACCGGCTTTCATTAAAATATCGGTGACAGTGTTTATATCCGAAATACTTACACCTTCCGCCGGATATTCCAGAAGCGATGATGTGCCGCCGCTGAGCAGATAAATTACAAAATCATCTTCTTGGCATGAGTTGGCAAATTTCAGCATTCTGCTTCCGGCCTCAAGGCTGTTTTCATCGGGGAGCGGATGAGATGACTTTACCACTTCAATACCCTCGATATCTTCATGGTAATTGGACACGATAAGCCCGCCGGAAATTCGCCTTCCCAGAATCTCTTTCAGTTTCTCAGCCATTTTTACAGAGGCTTTGCCGCTGCCAAGAACATAAACAGCCGATTTATCATTTAAATCATAAAAATCTCCGCAAATATCCAGATAATGGCCGTCAAAATTTATATCATCAAAGATATTATCCGGTTTTACGGAATTCACGGCTTCTTTTAAAATATTTACAGTATCTTCTTTAAAACTCATTTTATCCCTTCCAGAATCACCACAAAAGGAGCTTTGGGCATATTCTTCAGTTTAACTGCAATCTCTTTTGGATAACCTCTGATAACTTTCTCATCTCTCATCCCCAGATTATAAACTACAGCAATTCTCCTTTTGAATACAACAAGCTCATCGACCAGTTTTTTCATGACATAAGGGCGCTCAAAAAGAACAACCGTATCCTCACAAGAAAACACTTTGTCAAAAAATTTCCCTCTTGATGACCTTTCTCTTGGAGGAAAACCTGCAAAGTAAAACTTTTCCGCATAAAAACCGCTGAGAGAAAGTGCTGTTGTAATACTCGAAGGCCCGGGAAATGAAAAAACATCTATGCCTTGAGCATAACACATATCAACAAAATCATATCCCGGATCAGCTACACAAGGCGTACCCTGATCCGAGAAAAAACAGGATAACCCTGCACTGCTTACCTTATCAACAAGAAAACGTTTATCCTTTAACCCACTGTGCTCATTGAGAAGGAAAAAATCTCTCCCCCGGCATCCGCTTCGGGCAAGTACTCTGTGCGCCGTTTTCTTCTCTTCGGCTATAATTATTTCTGATTTTTGAATTATACTCTGAAGTCCCTCATCTATACTGTCAAAACCGACTGAAAGAGGCATCCCTGCAACACACAGCCTGGGACCCATAATTTATTTTATTTCCCTGATACCGTTCATATAAGGCCTTAAAGCCTCAGGGATAACAACGCTGCCGTCACTTTGCTGGTAATTTTCAAGTATCGCAAGGAATGTCCTTCCCACCGCAAGTCCGGAGCCGTTTAACGTATAAGGAAACTGTGTCCCTTTTTCTCCTTTTGTCTTATATCTTATCCCAGCTCTTCTGGCCTGAAAATCGGTAAATGTGCTGCAACTGGAGATTTCTCTATAACATTTCTGCCCCGGCAGCCACACCTCAATATCGTAAGTAAATGCCGCTGAAAATCCCACATCCCCGCTGCAGAGTTTCACAACCCGGTAGGGTAGATTCAGCTTTTTCAGTATGTTTTCCGCATCTGCCAAAAGAAGCTCAAGCTCTTTTGCTGAATCTTCAGGTTTCACAATTTTCACCAGCTCCACCTTATTGAATTGATGCTGCCTTATCAGCCCCCTTGTATCCTGACCGTGCGCTCCGGCTTCTCTTCTGAAACATGGAGTATATGCCGTCATTTTTACGGGAAGTTCCTCATCCATTAAAATTTCCGAGGCATATATATTTGTTAAAGGCACTTCCGCCGTGGGAATCAGGTAAAGTCCGTCTCTTTCACATTTAAAAAGATCGTCTTCGAATTTGGGAAGCTGACCTGTGCCCTGCATTGTTTCGGCATTAACAAGAAAAGGCGGGATTACTTCAACATATCCGTTTGAAGTCTGCTCATCCAGCATAAAATTTATAAGAGCTCTCTCCATTCTTGCCCCAAGACCGGTATAAACAGAAAAGCGGGACTGGGCAATTTTTGCTCCTCTTGCAAAATCCACAAGTTTTAAATCTTCAGCTATTTCCCAGTGAGGCTTGGCTTCAAAACCAAAATCATATTTCTCACCCCATTCATGATCAACCACATTCTCCGTATCATCTTCTCCCACAGGTGTTTTATCCGACAACAGGTTAGGGATACGCAGAAGTTTATTTTTAATAGCCATCTCCACATTTTTCATTTCTGTATCGTAAGCGGCTATATCATTTGATACCTTTTTCATTTTTTTCGTTATTTCAGAAATATCTTCGTTTTGCCGTTTAAGTTGGCCTATTTGTTTGGAAACCTCATTCCGCTCTTTTTTTAAAGACTCGACCCTCTGGATAATTTCCCGTCTTTGACCATCCAGCATTACTATTTCGTCGATGTCTATTTCCTCTCCTCTCTTTTTGAGATTCTCTTTAACTGTATCCGGATTTTTTACAATAAATTTCAGATCAAGCATCTATTCAACCTCCCTCGCTCCTTCCAATAGATATAAAAATGTCGATAGGATTTTGTTCTTACTGTCAATTTCGTAACCTTTTTTCCAGGATTCCAGAGCAAAACCTATAAAACCCAGCTTATAAAATGCTATCCCCTGGTGAATATAAGCTGCGGCATAGTCGCTCTTTCTGACAATTACCTGGTCGAATTCGTAAACCGCTTTTTCCATATCCCCGTAATCCCTCAGGGCAATGGCATATTCAAGCCTTATATCAGGGAAATCAGGACATAGCTGCAAAGCTTTTTGATACTGCTCTATGGCCTCTTCATACCAGAAAAGACTTTTGTAGGCTCTGGCTGTTTCTGCATGCATATTGGCAAGTTTGCCAAGACAGTAGCTGTCAGCGACCCCTTCGTAATATTGGACGCTTTTCAGCTGATTCATATATTTCAGTGCTTCATCAGACCTGCCGCAGTCGCTCAGAACCACTGCAAAATTCATGATGGCTTCAGTGTAGGAAGGATTTAAATCCACAGCTTTTTGATAGGCTTTGATTGCAGAATCCCTGTCATCACTGATATAATAAATATAACCCAAATAATTATAAACATCGGCAAAATCGCTTCTGTGTTTTATAAACTCTTCAAAAATCTCCCTGGCTTCGTCATATTTCCCCGAATTAAAACAAGCCTTACCCTCTTCATATTGTGTGTAAAAATTATTCATATTCTGCCCTTGTGTTTTTTTACCCGTCCGTCGACGGGTTCGATATGAATTAAATTTTATTTACCTTTGAAACTTTCTAAATAATTCCAACACCTAAACATTGCTTCAAACAAACTGCAATAGCATATTTGTTTATTATATCGTTTTTTTATGGTAGAGATTTCTCCGCTTCGGTCGAAATGACAAGTTCTCTCATCCCGAGCGTAGCCGAGGGATCTCTGACTATATACCAAACAAATATGCTATTGTCTTCATTCACTGCTCATATCCTTTTGCAGCTTATCAAGCATTTCACTTACTTCTGATAAATATTGTTTACCGTTTTCCTGTCTTAATACACTGTTCAGATAAGTTACGGCCTGAGTTTCATGTTTCCCTTTTTTAATAAAATATTCGCTCAGGCGCAAAGCTGCTCTCGGAAAAACTTTTGTATTTTTATAATTTTCCATAATATTTTTCAACCTTGCAGCAGCCGCTTCTTCCTCACCAATACGGAAATAAAAATCAGCAACATACATCTCTTTTTTTGCTAATTTATTGCGTAATTTGGTTATCAACTTATCTGTGTTTTTCTTTTTTGCAAATTCAGGATATTTCTTTTTCAAAACCTCAAATTGGTCTAAAGCTTTTCTGGTGTTTGTTTGGTCTCTGTCTATGCTGGGGATCAGCCTGTAATAAGATGTGCCCAGACGATAAATCACTCTCGGCTCCTCTTTGCTTCCACCGTAAATATTAAGATACTGCTCATAAGACGGAATCGCCTGAGCATAATCTTCCATCATAAAATACGAATCAGCAAGAAAAAGCTGGGCTTTTGCCGCTAGTTCCGGTGTATTCGCCTTCATAATGGTACGCTCAAACAATTTAGCCGCATCATTGTAATCTTCTTCAGAAAACTGATTCAGCCCCTGCTGAAACAGTTCATTGGCAGTAATTTCCCCGGCATTTTTGCCCGCACAGCTGAACACCATGACACTCACAATAAGTAACAGTACAATTCTTTTCATAAATTTTCTCCGTCACGAAACTATTTTACAGTATATATCCGGATATACAATTTTTTCAATACTACATTTATAAGGACCATATCCTCTGTCAGCCCTTCCGTCAATAAAGAACGTTTTCCCGTCTATTTCAGGAGTCTGAAATACTGCTCTGCCTTCCGGGATAAACTCTATATCCTCACTGAAGCCTTCTGCAAATGCCAGAATTTCTTCATTCTGCATTTTTTTCAATCTTTCAACAGTGTTTTGCTCCTGAATACTTTCTAATTCTGAGATACGGTTTTCAACTGTTTCATTGTCTACATAATCAGGCATATCAAATGCTTTTGTGCCCTCCTCAGGCTGAAACCCGAAAAAACCGGCATAATCCGGTGCAAAATCCTTGAGAAAACCCTTTAATTCGCTAAAATCATTTTCATCTTCGCCTGGAAAACCAACAATAAATGTTGTACGGATAAAAGCTTCGGGCATCTCCGCTCTTATGTTACTGAAAACATCTTTAATTTTCCTGCTGTCTGATTTTCTCCGCATCTTTGATAAAATTTTGTCACTGATATGCTGAACAGGGATTTCAAAATATTTGACCAGTTTCTCTATTTCAGGAAAACGCCTGATATCGCTTTTATTAATACCGTCCGGATTGAGATATAACAGTCTTATAAAGAAATCACCGGGCAAATCGTTTATTTTTTCAACAAGCTGGACAAGCCTGCTCTCTCCATACAGATCAAGACCGTATTTTGTTGAATCCTGGGAGATAAGAATGATTTCCTTTACACCATTACTGATTAAATTTCCCACTTCCTTTATGATGCTTTCTTCAGGCCTGCTCTTTAACCCCCCTCTGATGGAAGGGATGGTGCAGTAACTGCACCTGTTGTCACAACCGTCGGCAATTTTAATATAAGCATAATAGGGGTGATTGGATATTATTCTGGCAGAACCGTAAGTACGGCTTTCATCTATCCTTAATTTTGAGTCTTCAAGGATAAAATCGCCGGCCTCTTTTAATGTATGAACACCCGTATAAAAGTCCACTTCAGGAAATTCCTCTTCAAATTCATCTTTAAATCTCTCAACCATACACCCTGCAGCAATGATTTTTGCACCTTCAGGTTTTTTTTCACCGGTTTGCACAATATTTTCGATTGCTTCCATTACAGAGGGCTCTATAAAACCACAGGTATTAATTACTATGTAATCACTTGATGAAATATCGTTCACAATATCCACACCGCTGTCTCTTAAATAACCCATAAGATATTCAAGATCGGTGGTGTTTTTTGAGCACCCCAGCCCTATAAAAGCAACACTGCTCATTTCATCTCCGCATGAATCTTTTTGGCTGCCCGGCAGTCAGCTTTAATAACATTCTTGAGTTCTTCAAAACTGTCAAGTCTTGCCTCAGGCCGGAGATATTCCAACAGCTCTAACTCCACTTCTTCACCGTATAAATCTTCATTAAAATCAAATATAAATGCCTCCACTTTAACATCTTCACCTTCATCATTAATCGTAGGCCTGATACCGATATTGGTTACGGAGTCATATTTTACTCCTTTCAGCGTCAAACGCGATACATATACACCTAATTTAGGAAGAATTTCATTATTAACAAGTATATTTGCCGTGGGATATCCAAGCAGTCTCCCTATTTTACTGCCCTGAACCACCGTTCCTTCAAGGCTGAAATTTCGCCCCAGCATTTCATTGGCCTTTTTTATCTTCCCTTCCTGGAGGAATTTTCTGATATTTGTACTGGAAACAACTTCTCCACCTATCTCAACCCTGTCAACTTTAAAAGGTGTATACCCGTAATGCTGGGATAAAAACTGCAAAAGCTTAAAATCGCCTTTCCGCCGTCTGCCGAATTTATAATCATAACCGACTATAATAAATCTGGCGTTCAGTTTTTTCACCAGAACCTCTCTGACAAAAACTTCCGGCGTCATTTTCGCAAACTGGTCTGAAAATTCGATTTGAAAAAGAAAATCCATACCCATTTCATCAAGCAGCTTCTGCTTCTGAGAAGGTGTTAAAATCATTGGTACATCAGCGCCAAAATATTTCAACGGGTGAGGTTCAAAAGTAAAGACAACAGATTTAAAATTATATTGCCCGGCAATAGAGTTGACTTTTTCCAGAATCTTTTTATGCCCCAGATGAATGCCGTCAAAATTGCCCACCGTCACAACGGTGGAATACTCTTCATTATATTCGGACAGATTATTATATACTATCATCTTCAGAAAAATATACGAACACGTGATTTATATCAACATCATTTTTTGCCGGATTCTTCAAGCACCCTTAAAACCTCAGGCAGCAACTGTTTCTTTCTGGAAAGCACGCCTGGAAGATCAAAAGTATAATCGTCCAGCTTTCTATATGTCAGTCTTCTGGCTGCATAGAATTCAGTGGAAATAAGCACACTATCCGTATTAACAATATCAGTAACAAGAAGCATGGCAAAGTCCAGTTTTTTCCTGTCTCTGACACTTTTAAGTGCATCAATAAAATCATTTTTCAATTCATCTATTTCATTCAGGTTAACCACTTCCACCTGGCCTATGCCAAAATCAAAGCCGTATTCACTGTATTTCTTAAAATCGGCATTGATGACTTCTTCAGGCTCTCTGGATTTCAAGCTGTCAGTGGCATAAAACATCTTCTTGCCGTATTCGGAATAATTAACATTCAAAAAGTCCGCAAGTTCGTCCACAATTTCTTTATCATAAAGGGTGGTCGTGGGGGATTTTAGCATAACAGTATCGGAAAGAATGCCGGATAAAAGAAGTAAACCGATATCTTTCGGAAGCTCTGCATTATAATGTCTGAACTGCTCGTAAATAATGGAACAGGTGCTGCCCACCGGTTTAGCAAGAAACTGAATAGGTCTGTTGGTTTTTATCGTCCCCAGCCTGTGGTGATCCACTATTTCAAGGATTTCTGCAGTTTCCGCTCCGTCTACCGCCTGACTCATCTCATTGTGATCCACCATAATCATTTTCTGTCTGTGGCCTTTCAAAACATCCGAACGGGTTACAATTCCCACAAGTTCATCGTTTTCATCCACCACTATCAACCCTCTTCTGTTGTGTTTCAGCATAAGATCTTTTGCATCTTCCAAATCATCGTTGGGCTTTATAACAGGGATATCCGAACTCATGAGATATTTTGCAGGCACGGTAAGAGTAAGCCTTCTCAGGGTTTCAGCAGTATCCAGATTTGAAATGTAAACCCACCCTTTGTAGCCACTAAAATCGAAATCAAGGTCATTGGCAGATTTTATACCGGTAAGTATGACAGCGGGCACTTCATTTTCGAGGGCAAATTCCACTATATCCCTTCTTTTGCCCACAACCAGAACCGTTTGTCTCAAATCAAATTTCTCCATATGTTCCACGTAACGCTCATAAGGCATCGCACCCACCATAATTGAGGCGGAAAATTCATCGTACTCACCTTCAGCGTGAAAATAACCGTCTATTACATTTTCAAAATTTTCAGGTCTGAATGTGTAAACGGGCTTTTTTAAAATATCGCCGGTCATAAAATAGTCATTGATTTCCAATATGCTCACAATGCCGCTGACTTTGTTGCTGTCATCAACAACGGGTGTCATTCGGATTTTCAGATTTTCAATATTTTTCATTACATTGAATACCGGTGAATCTGCGCGGGAGGAAACAACATCTTTTGACATTACATCTTTAACTTTCGGATATATATCACTGATAAAAGCGGGAGCTGTAATGTTGGCATTCTCAAGAATAAATTTAGTCTGACTGTTGATATTGCCGCATCGGAATGCACAGTATTCGTGTTCTTTATCAATTTTATTTTTCAGGTACGCATATGCAATTGCCGAGCATATGGAATCGCTGTCCGGATTTTTATGCCCTACCACGGAAATCTTCGACATTTTGCCCCCTTAGAAAACACAATTTCGAAAAAATTTTTAGCATATTATCTTTTGTCATAAAAAATATCAACATTTGCCGCTGAAAATACTTCAGAATACCCTGAGCTGCCAAACAAATTTTAAAGAATTATAGCAAAATCAGCCCTTTTGATGTATACTAAGAAATAAGTAAATGAATTTGAGAGAAGGATAAGCAAATGAAACTTAATAATTACATGGAAGGAAAAACAAAAATAATAGAAGTAGATACGGTAAGAATTGATGCAAGCAATTCAGGAGAATTCAAAGAAAAAATGTCTGAACTGACAAAATCCCAGGATGCTATTATCGATTTTAAACATCTTGAATTCATCGATAGTTCAGGTCTCAGTGCCCTTGTTTATCTTCACAAACAATCTATCAACGACAAAACGGAACTCAGACTGGCCAATTTGAGTCCTAAAATACTGGACATAATAAGAACCACAGGACTTACCCAGATTCTTCAGATATATCCTGATATAGAATCTGCAAAAAAGGATATGTGATGCACACAAAGCCGTCCGTTATGGAACTTACTGTTCCCGGAAATATAAAGCTTGTTTCCGCATTGGGAGAAATGGCTGAGTTGTTCGTCAAAAATATCATCAAAAACGACAGTAAAATACAGGACCTTGCCTTTAAGATAAATCTCGTACTAACGGAAGCGGCTTCCAATGCCATTTTCTACGGCTGCAAAAGTAATAATGAGCAGGTAAAAATAAAGATAGAGATGAATAATAATACAATAAATATAGAAGTAACTGATAAAGGGGGCGGACTCGAACTTTCAGATATCCAAAAGCCTGACCCTTTTGATGAAAGAGGCAGAGGTTTATATATCATAAAGCAGTTTATGGACTCTGTAGATTATCACCAGAATCCCGACGGTGAATGCATTTTTACTATGAAAAAATATATCACCACAAACAGCCAAATCATTTAGCAATAATCTTCATTTCAAAATCTGTGGCGTATTAAAATTAAACATTAATCTCATCCCAAAGATGAAAGTATAGATAATCCCATATTACCAATACTACCCATAATACCTCTGCTAACACTCAATAAATTACTACATTCCATTTTCTATTTCCCTATATCCTCACTCCCTCACTACTTCACCACTTCACTATCTAATGCACTATGGCAGTAAAACGTATTTTCGTTGACTCTGCTTTAAGTTAAAGCTAATATTGTTAAGCAGTGTTAAAATAACCCCGGAGGCAGACTATGAAAAAATTATCCTTCTTAATTGTTGCAATATCTTTACTAACGTTCTTTTCTTCATCAACGCTGTATGCCGGCGGCGGAGGGTCATATCCGAACGGCGCTGAAGCTTTTATGTCAGGAGCTGTTCCACCTCCGGGGTTGTATTTTATCAACTATTTTTAATATTATTCTGCAGATGAAATGAAAGATGATGACGGTGACAACATAGATGCATTTGATAAGGTAAGTGTTACTGCAGATGTTTTGAGATTCATCTATATTACCGATAAAAAAGTTTTGGATGGAAATTACGGACAGCACCTTTTTATCCCCTTTATAAACACCCGGTTGGACTTTAATGCAAAAGTCGGTCCTGACAGCGATGATTCATACTCAGATACGAATATCCCTTACCTTATCTACAGCCCTTTCCTTCTTTCACACCATTTCATGAAAGGTAAATTACACACAGCAGTATCTCTAATGGATATTTATATCCCTTTTTACAATCAGGAAGACGATAATCTGGCCTATGTGGGGCACAATTTCTGGACTTTTGAACCGGTTGTTGGAATTACATATCTCCCAGGTAATTTTGAATTTTCAGTTAAGGCAATGTATGATTTCAATACCAAGCAGGAAGACTATCCCACTGTCTACGGGGTAAATGTTGACAGAAACCCCGGGCAGGAATTTCATTTCGATTACAGCGCTTCATATGCAGTTACAAAAAATTTAAGACTTGGTATCAGCGGATATTATTACCGTCAGATGACCGATGACGACTTTGATATAGACAGTAATATAGCACCACCTGTACAGGAACTACTCAGACAGGATGAAGAAAACAAAAGCAGAGTTTTTGCTATAGGTCCCGGTGTGCAGTACAAATATAAAAACATGTTTTTCGAACTGAGAAGCCAGTGGGAAATGGAAGCCAGGAATAAGACCGAAGGACAGGCTACCTGGTTTAAATTCACCTATGCTTTTTGAGAAGATTGTGAGAATTATTTGAAGTAATACAGATGTTTATCCTGTTGAAAACGGGCAAAGTTTTATTTCTTTTCCAAAAAAGCATCCAGAAGGGTTTTTGCTGCAGAGGCGGGGTTTATATGCCCTGCTCTGACCTCTTCTTCGGTTGAAACAAGCATTTCCTTAATTTTTTCATCACTTTTAAAAATACGCATAAGTTCTTCATCAAGCAGCTTCCACATCCAGTCAACTGATTGTTTTTTTCTTTTTCGCCGGAAAAAATTTCCATTTTTCATATGGGTAATAAAATGAAGCAGTACTTCCCAGAATCTTTCTATTCCCTCATTGTTAAGTGCGCTTACAAGCAGGACTTTTACAATCCAGTTATCGTCGCGCATTTTTAATATGTGCAGAGCATTTTCAATCTGACTTTTGGCAAGTTGCGCTTTATGCATATTTTCGCCTTCAGCTTTATTAATCAGAATAATATCCGATATTTCCATTATACCTTTTTTTATCCCCTGCAGTTCATCACCTGCTCCCGGAAGCTGTAAAAGGGTAAAGCAGTCCACCATTGAGGCGACTTCGATTTCAGATTGTCCCACCCCGACCGTTTCCACAATAATAATATTGTAACCGGCTGCTTCACATATCAGCATCGATTCACGGGTTTTTCTGGCCACACCTCCCAGCGACTCATCAGATGGGGACGGTCTTATAAAAGCTTCATGATCCTTTGCCAGCTCCTGCATCCTCGTTTTATCACCAAGAATGCTTCCACCCGATATTTTTGAAGAAGGATCGACAGCCAGTACGGCAACCTTTTTACCTATTGAAGTGAGGAATTTTCCGAATGATTCGATAAAGGTACTTTTGCCAACACCGGGAACGCCGGAAATACCTAGTCGTATAGAGTTCCCGGTATATGGCAGTATACTGTTTAAAAGCTTGTCTGCATCCTCTCTTTTGCTGAGACTTTTGCTTTCAACAAGCGTAATTGCTTTGGCAAGGTGCCTTTTATGGCCTTTCAAAACACCTTTTATTATATCATCGACGCGCATATGTGCTATTTTGCACCATGTTTTTCAATTTCCTGCAGCGTCTCTCCGGCGCATTTAAATATAGGAGTTCCGGGGCCGAAAATACATTTAACTCCCGTTTCATATAAAAAGTCATAATCGTTTCTGGGTATTACACCGCCGACAGTTACAATTATATCGTCGGCTCCGAGTTTATGCAGCTCTTCAATAAGCTTCGGTACCAGCGTTTTGTGACCTGCTGCCAGACTGGAAACACCTATAGCGTGAACATCATTCTCAACAGCCATCTTTGCAGTTTCTTCAGGAGTCTGAAAAAGCGGCCCCACGTCAACATCAAAACCCAGATCAGCCAAACCAGTGGCGACGACCTTTGCACCCCTGTCATGACCGTCCTGCCCCATTTTGGCAATCAGGATTCTAGGCCTTCTTCCTTCTTTTTCAGCAAAATCATCCACCAGTTTTTTCGCTTCATCAAATTTTTCATTTTTTCCAAACACCCTGTTATACACTCCGGTTTGCAGTTTTATATCAGCTGAATATCTGCCGAAAACCTTTTCCATAGCCTCAGAAATTTCACCGACTGTCGCCCTTTTTCTGGCCGCTTCCACCGCATATTCCAGAAGATTACCTTCCTTTCCGGCAGCCTCAGTCAGTTTCTCTAATGCAGCCTTTACTTCATTTTCATCTCTATTCTGCCTTAATTGTTTAAGTCTTTCCACCTGTTTTTCAAGAACTTTTGTATTGTCTATTTCAAGAACATCCACAGAATCGTCTTCATCTTTCACATACTTGTTAACACCGACAATTACGTCTTTACCCATATCAATCTTAGCCTGTTTCTTTGCAGAAGATTCCTCTATTCGCAATTTTGGCATCCCAGTTTCCATGGCTTTTGTCATTCCACCAAGACTCTCAACCTCATCGATTATTTCAGAAGCCTTTTCAATCAGACTGTTGGTTAAACTTTCAACGTAATAAGAACCGCCGAGAGGATCAACAACGTTGCAGATACCGGTTTCTTCCTGTAGAATAAGCTGTGTATTTCTTGCAATACGGGCGGAGAAGGGTGTCGGAAGAGCTATCGCCTCATCAAGCGCATTCGTGTGAAGGGACTGGGTGCCCCCGAGTACACCTGCCATTGCTTCTATTGTGGTTCTAATAATATTGTTATAAGGATCCTGTTCTGCCAGACTCCAGCCGGAGGTCTGGCAATGGGTTCTTAAAGTCATGGATTTGAAATTTTTTGGATTAAACTGCTTCATTAATTTTGCCCACAAAAACCTTGCTGCCCTTAGTTTTGCAACTTCCATGAAAAAATTCATACCTATTGCAAAAAAGAAAGACAGCCTCGGAGCAAAAGAATCCACATCAAGACCTCTGTCTCTGGCATATTTCACATACTCAAGACCGTCTGCAAGGGTAAAAGCCAGCTCCTGAGCACAGTTCGCTCCGGCCTCCTGAATATGGTAGCCGCTGATACTGACGGAATTGAATTTCGGCATATATTTGCTCGTGTACTCAATAATATCTGCAACAATCCTCATGGAAGGTTTCGGTGGATAAATATATGTGTTTCTTACCATAAACTCTTTGAGGATATCATTCTGTATTGTTCCTGATAATTTCTCCTGGGAAACTCCCTGCTCTTCGGCTGCAACAATATAGTTGGCCATTATTGGAATAACGGCACCGTTCATCGTCATGGAGACGGAAACCTTATCCAGAGGTATATCGTCAAAGAGTATTTTCATATCCTGAATGGAATCGATTGCAACGCCGGCTTTACCGACATCTCCCACAACTCTCGGATGATCTGAGTCATACCCCCGGTGTGTCGGCAGATCAAAAGCCACTGATAAACCCTGCTGCCCCTGAGCCAAATTTTTTTTATAAAACTCGTTGGACTCCTCTGCAGTTGAGAATCCGGCATACTGTCTTATTGTCCAGGGTTTACCCACATACATCGTAGCTTTGGGACCTCTGACAAAAGGAGACAGGCCGGGGAATGTATCTACAAACTCCAGATCTTCAATATCTTCATTAGTGTATAATGGTTTTACTGTAAATTCCTCAGGAGTCTCCCAGTTTAAATGATCAAGACTGTCTTTTTTTGACTCTTTTTTGGCCAGCTCTTCCCAGTCTTTTTTCTTGTATTTTTTAAATTCACTCATGGTTAAACCTCATTTTAAAATTAAAGGGGGCGAGGCCCCCTTTTTTGCGGAAATACAACACGAACTGTAAAGTTGCTTATTCAATAACAAAAAGCTTGTCCCCTGTACCTACAGTACTTTCCTGGGGATCTTCGCTCGCTTTTACAAAAATTTCTTCAATAACACCATCCTTGGGCGCTTTGATTTCGTTTTCCATCTTCATGGCAACAAGAATCATAACGGGTTCTCCCGCTTCAACTTCATCGCCAACTTCCTTCAGCGTTTTCCATATATAACCCGGCATCTGAGATTCAACAACCTGACGTCCTTCGAGCCCTACATCAGCTCTTAATTTCATAAGCCGCTTCATATCATCCAGAATCTCTACATTGTAACTGTCGCCGTCAACAAGCACCTCAAACTGGTCACCGTCTTCACTTATTTCAACAGAATACGATTTGTTATCGATAATCAGAGAGTAAATACTTTCATTAATCTGCCTGAAGTCTGCCGTATGTTTTTCTCCCATGACATCCACTTCAAAAACATGGTAATCCTTCTCTTCCACTGCAAGTTTATATTCTTCTTCAAAACCTTCTACATTTGCATAATATTCTCTCTTTGTAATCATAGGCTCACCTCACTATATCCTGTTGCCGAAATTAAGTAACTTACCGAAACGTTTCCAGTCGGACTCTCCCACTTCCGGTCTGGTCCTCGACCGGGCCGCTGCAATTTTTTCAGACATGAGTTGTTTAATAGCCGCAGCAACCAGCGGAACAGTCGGATCTTCGTGCTCTTTTCTTTCCAGATCCTCTTTATCAAACTTGTTATCGATAAAGCCCGTATCGTAGTTACCGCTGAGAAATGTCTCGTTTTTAAGTACGCTGAAATGAAACGGAATGGACGTTTTTATCCCTGCTACGATATATTCAGAAAGAACTCTTTTCATATTCGCAATTGCACCGTCCCGTGTTTTACTGTTTGCACAAACCTTTGCAATCATGGGATCATAGTACAATGGGATCTCATATCCCTGGTAGGCGCCGCTCTCCACTCTCACATTGGGACCTTCGGGAGTCTGATATATTGTAAGCAGTCCGGGAGACGGGGCAAAATTATTGGAAGGGTCTTCCGCATAAATACGGCACTCAATAGCATGTCCGTTTCTATGAATTTCTTCCTGTTTAAAGGAAATCTCCTTTCCTTCGGCAATACGGATCATTTCACGCACTATATCAACACCGGTAATCATTTCTGTTATCGGATGTTCCACCTGCAGCCTTGTGTTCATCTCAAGAAAATAAAAACTTTGATCCGCACCAACGACAAACTCCAGAGTACCAGCACTGACATAACCAAGCCTTTTTACAGCTTTGGATGCAACCTCGCACATCTTTTCACGGGTTTCCTCATTGATAAAAGGAGAAGGTGCTTCCTCGATTACCTTCTGATGCCTTCTCTGAATGGAGCATTCCCTGTCAAACAGATGCAGTGCATTGCCGTGAGAATCTCCCAAAACCTGAACCTCCACATGATGAGGCTTAATAATGAATTTTTCTATATACATATCACCGTTGCCGAAAGCATTTTTGGCTTCGGAGCTTGCCATACGAAAGGCAGAGTCAAAATCCTCTTCCTTTTCAACGAGCCTCATCCCTTTGCCGCCGCCGCCGTAAACGGCTTTCAGCATAATCGGATATCCTATATCCCTGCATATCTTTTTGGCTTCATCAACGTCTCTTATGGGATTTTTTGTTCCGGGCACTGTGGGTACACCTGCTTCAGCCATAGCCATTCTGGCTCCGGTTTTACTTCCCATAAGATCAATATGCTCGGCCTTGGGGCCTATAAATGTCACATCCTCTTCATCACATTTTCTGACAAAATCAGCATTTTCAGCATAAAAACCGTACCCCGGATGAATTGCCGCCCCTGTATCTTTGGCAATTTTAATTATTTTATCCATTTTCAGATAATTTGTATCACTTGCACTTTCTGTTATGCAATATGCCTCATCTGCATACCGGACATGCGGGGCTTTTCTGTCTGCATGCGTATAAACAGCTACGGTCTTTATGCCCATCTTTCTGCATGTTCTGAAAATACGTATGGCTATTTCACCTCTATTTGCAACTAAAACCTTTTTTATCTCAGCCATTGAAACCTCCTCTACAGTGGCAAGTTGTCATGTTTTTTGGGCGGATTGGTCTGACGTTTATTGTTGAGCAGCTCATAAGCCTGAATAAGCCTGGGTCTTGTATCTTCCGGCAGTATAACCTCGTCGATATAGCCCAGTTCAGCTGCTCTGTACGGATTGGCAAACCACTCACGGTATTCATCGGTCATTTTCTTTTTCATAGCATCCGGATCCTTAGCCTCCGCAATCTTTTTGCGATAGAGAATCTGAACTGCGCCATCCGGCCCCATGACTGCAATCTCAGCAGTGGGATATGCATAGTTGATATCCCCTCTGATATGTTTGGAGCTTAAAACATCATAGGCTCCACCATAAGCTTTACGGGTAATAACGGTAACTTTGGGAACTGTTGCTTCACAATATGCATAGAGAAGTTTCGCACCATGTTTTATTATACCTCCGTATTCCTGCTGAACACCGGGCATAAAACCGGGCACGTCCACAAAGGTGAGAAGAGGAATATTAAAAGCATCGCAGAATCTAACGAAACGAGCCCCTTTAATGGATGAATCCATATCAAGGGCACCTGCCATCACCTGTGGCTGATTAGCAACAACACCGATTGTTTTGCCGTTAAGTCTGGCAAATCCTACAATTATATTTTTGGCATAGTGCTCCTGAACCTCAAAAAAGTTTCCGTCATCCACAACTTTCTCTATAATCTCAGTCATATCATAAGGCTGATTCGGGTTTTCAGGAACCAATTTATTCAAAGAATCGTCCGTTCTGTTCGGATCGTCTTTTGTCGGTGCAATAGGCGGATCTTCCATATTATTTTGCGGCAGGAAGTTAATAAGCTCCCTGATCCTTAGCAGACAATCTTCGTCATTTTCAGCGGCAAAATGAGCCACACCGCTTTTAGAGTTATGAGTCATAGCGCCGCCGAGCTCTTCTTTTGTAACATCTTCACTTGTAACAGTTTTCACGACCTCAGGACCGGTAATAAACATATAACTCGTTTCTTTAACCATAAAAACAAAATCTGTAAGAGCGGGCGAATAAACAGCACCGCCGGCGCATGGCCCCATAATTGCAGAAATCTGAGGAACAACGCCTGAAGAAAGACTGTTTCTCAAAAATATGTCGGCATACCCGGCCAAAGACATAACACCTTCCTGAATACGTGCACCGCCTGAGTCATTCAGACCAACGACAGGTGCTCCCACCTCAACAGCCAGGTCCATAACTTTGCATATTTTCTTTGCAAACATTTCCGAAAGTGAACCGCCGAAAACAGTAAAATCCTGGGAAAATACAAAAACCGTTCTTCCGTTAACTTTACCGTAGCCGGTGACAACGCCGTCACCTAGAATCTTTGTTTTCTGCATATCAAAGTTGGTACATCTGTGCATGACAAACTTGTCCAGCTCTACAAATGTTCCTTTATCCAGAAGTTTATCAATTCTTTCCCGAGCTGTAAGTTTACCGGCGTTATGCTGCTTCTTGATTCTTTCAAGACCGCCGCCAAGCTCAGCCTCTTCGCTAAGCTTCTTAAACTGCTTGATTTTCTCTTCCATAGACTTCCCCCTGTTTATTTATCATCATAATAAAACACAATTTTCCTAATATGTCAATTAATACTTAAAACATACCAATACATTAAAAAATTAAGGTTAATCTAAGAACGTTACTTATCAGACAAATATAAAATTATGATAAAACAGAGACAAATAAATCGGAGCATTGATTTTCACTGTTTCAAAAATTTACTGCAAGCAAATCATATATCAACTTCCCTATCTCCCCACTTCACTATCTCACTCCCTCCCTACTTAACTCCCTAACTACACAACCAGTTTTTTAATGATTAACCTGAAAAACAATGGGAAAATCAGCGCTGATATGATGGATGCAAGGACCACACCGCCGGAGATGTCTTTTGAAAATACACCGAGACTTTCTCCGAGTTTCGCAGCTGCTATAAGCAAAGTCAGAGAAAACGAGGTGGAAAAAGGAAAAACAGGGATATTATTTAACCTGTAGGCTCCAAATAAAAAAACAAATCCGGCCAGCACCCTTGCAATTATAATAAGCAGACAGAGAAGCAGAGCATATTTGACAACGGTAAAATCCATTAACAGGGATGTTTCAAAATTCAACCCCACATAGATAAAAAAAATGGGGATGAGAAAACCGTGCCCTATCATTTCAAAACCTTCCTGAATCTTTTCCCTTTCCTTGAAAACAGCTGCAAAAAGCATCCCGCCTATAAAAGCTCCGATTATTACTTCGATATTCAAAAATGCTGCCAATGCGACGAAAACAAGCATATTAAGGAAATTCCCCCGTAGCCCCGTTTCCGAAGACACCCCGGTTTTGGCCATAAAACTGAGTTTATTCGGAAACCACCAGGTAAAAAGCTGCAATAATTTAAGAGTAATAAAAGCTGTGGCGCAAAATGCCGCCAATTTGAGGATGTGCAGCAAACCGCCATAGCTTATTCCATAATTATAAATGACTGTAAATGCTGTTAAAGCCAGGAGGCTGAAAACTTCGCCTATACTCCCCAGGATCAAAAGCTCTTTGCCCAGCTTTGTTTCCATTATACCAAGCTCACTTAAAATGGGAAAAAGTAAACCAATGGACGTAATAACGATAAAAAGATTAAAATAGAGAGGGAGACTGAAAATATTTACCAGTATAACGGAAAACAGAACGATAGCTAAAAAATGGGAGATAAATATCAGTAATGTCTTATTTGGAGTTTTTTGCAGATCCTCAGCATCAAGTTCCAGGCCCGCCATATACATCAAAACTATAAATCCCAGCTCCGCCAGAAAATTAATTATCCCCATGGCATACGGCTCAAAATGTAGAAAGCTTCCGATAAACATTCCATACAAAAGCTCCGAAACAGCAGTTGGAATGTGAAATTTCCTGGCAATAAAGGGCATTATAAATGCCCCGACTGATATAAGAAGGAGCAGCAGGGCTTCTTCTTTACTCATTTTCAACCTTCTGTGGTATCACAATAGAACTTGCATCTGAACGGAATGCTGTATAAAAACCGACTTCCGGTTTTAAAAGAGAGCCTGCACTCCCTTTTTTAAAACTTGAAACATATAAAATTTTACCGGTTGTGCTTCCCAAATATTCCAGCGTCTGCAAAACAGGATTGCCTTCCATTAGCTTATATTGGATTTTTTTTCTATACAGGCTTCCAAAATCCTTTATAAGATTATTCCGCTCATCAAGCCTGCTGTCTTCTGCATCCCCTCTCATTCCCTTTGGTAAGGTAACATAGATAACCTCAAAATCGATATTAAACAGTCTGGCCACTTCAACTCCCGTTTCCATTGGATATACCGGGTCAAAGCAGTTGAGTGAGATAACCACCTTTTCGTATTTTGAACTGTTTCTGGAAATAAAAATAGGTTTTTCGGCTGCCTTGAATATCTCCCTTGCCCTGATATAGTCAAAAAGATTATTTTTATTAAAACTTAAGGTGTGTATTCCAACATTTTCTTTATTTTCCACGAACCTGATTTTGGATTTGTTTTCCTCCTCAATCTTATAGCTGAGTTTGCCTGTATCGAGCTTCTTTTTTATCTCATCAGAAATTTGGGAATCCCTTATCAAAATTCGCAGGTCATTGGTTCTGATCGCAGCATTAAGAAAAACCGATTCCTCAAGTACCCAGGGGTGTCTTTTATCAAGCGCCACAGCCATATCTTCACCATATTGCAAGGGAAACTGCGGTATACCCTTTGAAAAAATACCGGCCAGATTTTCCAGTATTTTAGGCTCACCGGCCACAACTATTCTGTCTCCAACCTTTATCCTTGTTGATCCGGAAGGGATGACCAGCTCATTATTTCTGTAAATAGCCGCCAGATGCCATTTTGAAGGGCGCAGATTTTTCAGCTTCCTGTCAGTAATATGGGATTTGGACATGACATTCAGCTCGATAATCTCACCTTTTTTCTGACCTATATCAATTGCCCTGGAATAATTTTTATGAAGTTTGTTCAAAATTATATTTATGGAGATATCCATCGGTTTTATCAAAGTAATGGTAGAGTCTTCAAATTTCTTTTCCCCCTCTTTTTCATAAAGCAGAACAATTATCGGGACATCCAGTTTCAGAATGTTCCTCACAATCCAGCACACTTCAAGGCTTAGATCGGAATCCCTGAATGTCACTATAACTGATTCTATATCTTCCGTATCCAGCTTTTTCCACAACACAGCGCTGGTTGCATCACCTTCTGTCAACGTTATATTTTTGCCGGCATTCTGAAGCCTATCTATCTTATTTTTATCCTTTTCAATAACCGTGACTTCCCAATTTTTTATTATCTCTTTTAAAAGATTTTCCTCAAAAAAACCCACTCCGCAAAATATAATCATTATTACTCCTCAGTGAGAATATCTGAAGATTTATTCTCATTTTATTCAAGTTTCACACTTGCACTTTTTACACGTCTTTGTTCACCCTGTTAAATATCAGCTTAGCTGATTGCCTGCGGCATTTAACAGGGTTTCGCAATGACAGAACTAAATGCGAAGCTTGAAATTTTATATAAATATTCTTGAAAAAGCCGCAGTTTATGTTAAAGCTGTCTGTTTTCTCTGCTAAATCTTTAAACTCGGGATTAAATGTGCTATATTCTTATAACACATTAACAGGAGGTATCTCAATGAAATCTCACCGTAAAGAAATATGGTTCAATACAGAGAACCGTATGGAATTTGTTAATATAACATCTGTTGTCGAAGAAGCCGTCAGAGAGAGCGGCATAAAAGAAGGGTTATGTCTTGTAAATGCAATGCATATTACCGCATCAGTATTTATAAACGACAATGAAGGGGGCTTACATCAGGATTACAAAAGATGGCTGGAAGAGCTGGCACCGCATGAACCACTAAGCCTTTACAAACACAATTTGACAGGAGAAGACAATGGCGATGCACACCTGAAAAGGCAGATAATGGGAAGAGAGGTAACCGTAGCAATAACCGAAGGCAAGCTCGATTTCGGTCCGTGGGAACAGATTTTTTACGGTGAATTTGACGGACGCAGAAGAAAAAGAGCTTTAATTAAAATTATCGGAGAATAATGAATGATTATACACGTTACACACAACGATATGGACGGTGCAGGCTGTTCCATACTACTGAAGTCCATATATAAAAACATCGATACATTCTATCTTAATTACGATGAAGTGGATGATTTTATACTTAACAATTTTGTACATTACGACCGTATTATTATCACAGATGTTTCCCCCGGCGAAGAACTTCTGAAACACCTTATCAACAGGCTGGATATCACCCTGATAGACCACCATATCTCGTCAGAAAATCTTAAAAATTATGACTTCACAATTCATGAAATAGGCAAATCCGCAACCAAATTAACTTATGAATGGCTTTTATCTGAAAATAAAAACGTAAAAAAATTTCACGATCTCGTGGAATGCATCAACGATTATGACCTATGGCTTCTGCAAAACAAAAACAGCCTGAAAATGAATATGTTGTTCACCCTTTTCGGGATAAACAGATTTATAAAGAGATTTCTTGCTAATCCTTCAGCTGCATTTACGGGAGAAGAAAAATTGCTTCTGGAACTGGAAGAGGAAAGTCAGAATAAATATTTTGAAAATTCAGAGAAACATATTCAAATTTTCACTGATAAATGGGACAGGCGTTTTGGGTGCATTTTTGCTGAAAAATACAATTCGGAGCTTGGCAACTACTTGTTACAGAAAATGCAGCTTCAGTATATTTTTATAATCAATGCACAGAAGAGAAAAGTTTCCTTAAGGTCTATCCCGAGCGTTGCAGTTAATGATATTGCAGAAGCCAATAACGGAGGCGGACATAAAAATGCTGCCGGATTCAGTACAGATTACGATTTCGGGATGAAAGATTTTCTTAAAAAATCCGGAGTATTAAAATGAATGCGGAATTTATTACTTCAGCAGCAGATAAAGGGGGCTTTCCGGAAACAGACCTGCCCGAAATAGCCTTTATTGGCCGCAGCAATGTAGGCAAGTCATCCATGATAAATGCATTATTGGGGAGAAAAAAACTGGTAAAAGTAGGGAATACACCCGGCAAAACACGATTAATCAATTTTTTCAATATTGAAGATAAATATATCTTTGTCGATTTGCCCGGCTACGGCTATGCAAAAACTTCCAAAACCGAAAGAAAAAAATGGGGCAGGCTTATTGAAAGCTATCTGAAAACAAGAAATCAGCTTAAAGCGTGTGTACTGATTATAGATATTAGGAGAATCCCCTCAGGTGATGATTTTTTAATGATAGAATGGTTGAGTGACAATGAAATTCCGATTATACTGACTGCTACCAAAACGGATAAAGTCTCACGCAACGAACTGGATAAATATATCAGTAAAATAGCGGAAGCCCTTTCGGTAACACCTAATGCTGTTCTTCCATTCTCAGCAACAAGAAAAGACGGGATGGAAACGGTCTGGGAAAATATTAAATATGCATTGGAAGGAGAAGAAGAATCGGAATGATGGAAAATCCAGGAAAGAACTATTTAAAAAAGCACCGTTTAAAACTTTTTTTATCCGTTTTTATTGTTTTTTTCATCATCATTGTCAATTTAAAAGCAGGTACGGAGAAAGTATCCGCAAAAGTACAGTTTTTGCCAAACCAGGAATATCTTGGTGAAGCGGTAAGCAGTATCGAAAGTGCGGAGAAAAATATTATAATTTCTATGTATATGTTCAAAACCACTGACTATACAACACAGGATACAAAACATATACAAAACGCTCTCATCAGAGCTGCTGAGAAAGGTATAGACGTAACCGTTATCATGGATATTGAAAAAGAAGAAGGCTTTTTAAACGAAGTTAACAGGGAAACAGCCGAAGAATTGGCTGAGGAAGGGATTGAAGTCATATATGATACACCGGGAAAAAGAACTCACACAAAACTTATTGTCATCGATAAAAAAATAGTGTTTATTGGCAGTCACAATTTTACACACAGTGCTATGAATTATAACAATGAGGCGTCGGTAAAAGTTATTTCAAAAGATTTTGCAGAAAAAGTATTAAACTATATTAATGGAATAAGGCAATGATTACAGGGACTATAGTAAATACCATTGCAGTTACCGCAGGTAGCTTAATCGGTATTACTTTCGGCAGCAGAATCAAGACGAAGACCAAGGATGCCATTGTAAAGGCATTGGGGCTGGCTGTACTGGTTCTTGGTATGAAGATGTCTTTTGTAAATCATGACTTTCTGCCCGGTCTTGTAAGTCTGGTGCTGGGGACGGGCATTGGTGAATTCCTTGATATAGAAATGAAGCTTGACAAGACCGGCAAGTATCTGCAGGAAAAAACCGGCAGCAATTCCGGTACATTTGTATTGGGTTTCATAACGGCCACAGTTCTTTTCTGTGTTGGTTCTATGACTATCGTTGGAGCAATAAAAGACGGTCTCAATAACGATCCGTCTGTTTTGTACGTAAAAAGCCTACTCGACGGAATATCCTCTATTATTCTGGCTTCAACCTTAGGCATCGGTGTCATTTTTTCTGCAATTTTTGTATTCGTTTACCAGGGAATTCTTAGTTTGCTGGCATCAAAAGCCACCTTTCTGCTCAGCGAAGAAGTTTATGTGAATGGTATATCGTTAGTGGGCGGGATTATTATTCTGGGTATCGGCCTGAATATGCTTGAATTAACAAAAATCAAAACGGCAAATATGCTCCCGGCATTATTTATCATTCCTTTTATAGATTTTATCTTCAAACTATTTTAAACTGACGGGCAGGAGGATAAAATGTATGAAACAATAAAAAGCTGTATAAAAAAAATCAGGGAAACAAATCCCCTCATTCATAACATTACCAATTATGTCGTCATGAATTCCACAGCAAATATTCTGCTTGCAATAGGAGCCTCGCCGGTTATGGCACACAGCATTGACGAAGTGGAGGAAATCGCTTCCGTTTCCTCTGCTGTAATACTTAATATTGGCACGATTCAACACTCCTGGCTGGAATCTATGATTCTGGCAGGCAAAACCGCTAATAAAAACAGTGTACCGGTTATTCTGGATCCTGTGGGTTCTGGTGCAACAAAACTCCGCACGGAGGCTGTAAAAAGGATTTTTGGCGAAGTGAAGATAGATGTATTTAGAGGTAACACTTCCGAAATAATGTCAGTTGTGTCTGAAGAAGTACGAACAAAGGGCGTGGAAAGCACACTGTCTCTTAATAAAAAGCTGCAGGAACGTATGAAAAATCTTGCAAAAGAGAAGAAATGTGTCGTTATGTCTTCCGGAAAAGAGGATTTTATCACTAATGGCAAAGAGTCCTGGTTGACTAAAAACGGACACCCCGTCATGACAAAAGTAACAGGTACCGGCTGCGGTTTATCGGCAGTAACAGGGGCGTTCTGTTCCGTACTTACTGAAAATAAACTTAAAGCGGGAGTAGCAGCCAGTGCACTTTTTTCAGCTTGTGGGGAAAAAGCTTCAAAGATCTCGGAGAAACCGGGAAGTTTTATGACTGCATTCCTGGATACCCTCTATACCTGCGACGATGAAGATGTCCTGAAAAGTATGAATATAGTTCAATTAGACAACTGACTGGCATTTATCAATCACTCAAAAATGTCAGCCGCGCACACAACATTATACATTTAGTTGTTCTACATTGCGTATTATAAAATTATGATATTAAGAATTGTGTTACATTAAAAATTGTGTGCGTGGTGGGGAGATAGTAATTTGGAGAAATTGTGAAATAGTAGTTTGTTGTATGGCATGGTCTTACTTAGCGCTTAACACTTAATACTTAGCACTGTTCATAACGTCTTACCCATCACGGTTTTTAAAAAACTTGAAAAAACTGTTGAAGTAACTTATAATCATCCTAAATTATGGATATATTGGTTATTCAATATTTTTGTGTTATAATTAAAAAAAAGGAGGTAGTTTTATGGGAAACATTGGTGAATTTGTAAAAACAGCGGACTATAAGAGTGAGAAGCACGTACCGGTTATCGAATGTCCTCAAGGTCTTAAAAAAGGCGAAGCATCTGATGTGGTGGTAAGTGTGGGAAAAGAAATTGCACACCCTAACACTACAGAACATTTCATCGGCTGGATTGCTCTGTATTTTAAACCTGAAGATGGTAACATTTACAACCTGGGCAGAGCAGAATTCCTTTCCCACGGTGAATCCGTTAAAGGTGCTAATGAAGGCCCTGCTTACACAGATCCTGTGGCATGTTTCAGAGTTAAGCTCGAAGAAAAAGGAAAACTGGTTGCAGTAAGTTATTGCAACATTCACGGGCTCTGGGAAAGTGAAGCGGATGTGTCATTCTGATAAGCAGATACGCAGATATATTTGATATAACAGAAAATACCCCCTCTTGATCTCCCCCTACCTTAGGGGGAGAAACCAGTTCCTTCCCCTAAGGTAGGGGAAGGATAGGATGGGGTAACTGAAAATGATGTTTGTCAAAAATACCCCTCAGTTTATATGATAATAATTTATGCGTTTAAGCTTAATAAAAACAGGGGGCAAAAATATTGCCCCTTTTTTTATGCAACACAGCCAACTGCAGCATTGTATTGGTAATTTTCCAAAACATTAATTTCCTTATCCAGCAGCTCTTGCAGAAAATATTTTACGCCGTGAAGGCTGACAACTCCACCGGCTCCGTATATTTCGTTTTTTGAAAATCGTTTTATTAAAGGCAATAAGCGTCTGGCTACGGACAAATTGACACCTGCAGATATCTCCTCCGTTGAAGCTCCTTCTGCAATTTTACCGATAATCTCACTTTCGGAAAAAATAGCGCAGGTGCTACTGAATTTACACGGGTTTTCCGTATAAACGGCCATTTCTTCTATATTTATACGTAAAATATTAGCAGCATTTTCCAGAAATCTTCCCGTACTGGCGGCACACTTGTCATTCATAACAAAATCATCTATAAAACCGCCGGCAGCTTTTATCACTTTACTGTCCTGACCGCCTATATCTATCAGCACAAAATCATCCAAACCGGTCTGTTTTCTGGCTCCTTTAAAATGAGCCTTTATTTCTGATATAACTTCAGCATTGGAAAAACTCATAAGGTTTCTGCCGTATCCCGTAGCTGTAATCTCAGAGTTGTCGTTATCCAGAAAACTGTGTTCGATTTTCAGCTGCCCGGAAGAGTCCCTGCTAATATATTTTTTATAAAAATCTATAGTGTTATATTTATAAAAGCTTAGCTTTCCCTCATTCTCAATACAGATTTTCACAAATCTGCTGCCCAGATCCATTCCGGTTTTTGTCATTTTTTCCTTTCTTCAAGCATTTCTATAAATGATTCCAGCCTTATTTTTGTTCTTGCGTCGACTCCGCCCGGCTCATTGCCCTCAATCGTTATAACAGGAACATCAACTTCCCGCTTGATAATCAAATCCTGCAGCTGTCTGTAGCAAAACGACTGCACATAGTGGATAACACCGTCCAGCTTCCGCTCTTTTATTTCACGGTTGATATCCTCAATCCTGCAGGATATATCATAAGGATAAGTGTAATCCAGATATTTGTCCACAATATCACTCTTTTCAGAAACAATGGAAAATTGGCGCTGAACCTCATTAAATGCAACATGCACACCTTTATTTTCAAGGAATTCATACAAATCTGTAAATATCGGCGGCACACCAATGAACCCGATTCTGAGATTACTTTTTATTTTTTCCCTTCTCTTCGCTTCGTCCAAAAAAGAATTCAGTTTATCTTCAAACACCTCATAATTGCCGTTAAAATCTGTAGAGGATACAAGCCACAAATGATTTTCAAATCCGCTTACATTATTATCAACAGTGAGTTCATCCAGTTTTTTCAACTTAGTTCTCACACTTTGTAAATTTTCCTGAAATTTCTGCACAGTATCAAGATCTGTACCAAGCTCATCGGCTAAACGTTGCATCTCCGCTTTTAGGAAAATATAACGACTGCCATCTTCATACGGGTAGCTGAAGGTGGTAACGTCTATGCCTTCCGATCTGAAAATTTCGGTCAACGCGTGATTGTTACTGCAATCACCACCTGTTACAGAAATCACTTTATCAACGCTGTTCTGCATAACAGAAGTATAAATACCCTTTATCCAGTTACAGGTATTCCTGGGGAGCCCTTCCTGCTCAGCAAAATCTATAAATGTGTGGGGATTATCATCCGTTATAAAAATATTGTTAAGATCAACAGGAATATGGTTTGCTGCAAATATTATTTCCACGGGGATAGTAGTGGTAAAACCGACTTTTTTCATGAGATACTGAAATCTATATACCTTCTGATTTCCCTGTGAAGACCTTTGCGGTTTTTAAAATTGATATGATTGTTTTCAAAAAAATCGTCGATTACATTGAAATCAGCAAGGTCTATCTGCCGTCCGTCACCCAGGGAAACCCTAATCACTTTGGTTTCATCGTTTTCAGCAGTAATCTTCCCCTTTAATTTTTCATCGGACTTCAGCAGAGTAATGTCAACAGTGTTGCCGTTTTTCTCAAAATCAGCCTCATACCAGTTCATGTTGGGAAATACAGCCATCCATTTTGGTTCCATAACTAACCCTTTATTACACATATTGGTTTAATTTTCGCCGTTTTTTCGGCAATTTTCAGATTATGCACCACATCAACCACGTTTGCAACATCTTTGTATGCATCCGACATCTCTTCCTTGAGTGTTTTTTTACCTCTGCTCATCACATAAATATGTTTACTCTTTAACTCCATTGCAATATTACGATCTGAGGCAGTTTTTACAGCTTTTTTGCGGCTCAGCACCCTTCCGGCGCCGTGGCAGGCCGAGTTAAAAGAAAGTTCCGGGGCATTTTTTGCTCCCGAAAGGATGTAAGAATATCTGCCCATATCACCCGGAATAATCACAGGCTGACCGGATTTTTTAAGATGATCCGGCAAATCCTTATGACTTGGGGGCAAAGCTCTGGTGGCTCCTTTTCTGTGGACATAAATCTCACGGTTTTGGAATTTCACGTTAAAAAATTCTTTTTTAACTATATTGTGAGCCACATCATAAATAAGCCTGTAATTTAAATTTTCCGATTTTACTCCGAAATAATCCGCAACAGCTGAAACTGCCAGATTCATAAGGATTTGTCTGTTAGCCCATGCAAAATTCGCCGCACATGCCATGGCAGAAAGATATTTTCTTGACTCATCACTGTCAACAGGTGCACAACTCAGCTGCTTATCAGGCACACTAATTTTGTATTTTTCGAGTGCTCTTTCGAAAACTTTGAGAAAATCAGTGCAAATCTGATGACCGAGACCGCGGGAGCCTGAATGAATCATCAATGTCAGTTTATCTTTTTCAAGTCCCCACAGTTTTGCCGTTTCATTATCAAAAATTTCATCCACTGATCCAATCTCAAGGAAATGATTCCCGCTCCCCAAAGTTCCGCACTGATCTGAGCCCCTCTCCATAGCCCTTTTTGAAACCTGCGATGGGTCAGCTTCCCGGAGACATCCGAATGATTCAGTGTTGTACAGGTCGGATTCGTTTCCGTAACCACTATTCACAGCCCACTTTGAGCCTTCCTGCAGTAGCTTTTTCATTTCTTTATTTGAAAGCTTTATACTACCCCCTTCGCCCACACCGCAGGGGATTTTTTTATATAAATGCTTAACAAGAGACTCAGGGTTTTTAAGTTCCGTTTTATGAATATCAAATGTAATCAGTCTGACACCGCAGTTTATATCAAATCCTACGCCCCCCGGAGTAATAACACCTTCATCGCCATAAACGGGAAGTACACCGCCGATAGGCAGACCGTAACCGTAATGGATTTCGGGCATAGCATATACACCGCCGGCTATTCCGGGAAGCGTAGCGGCATTCTTCAGCTGGGTAAGGCTCTGATCATTCTTTATATCTTCCATCATAATATCAGATGCATATAAGAATGCCGGCACATTCATTTCCGGATAATCATCTTGGGAAATTTTATAGGTATTTTCCCGAATTTTGTTTATCTTCACATGCACCTCATAGTTAAAGAAACTGCGTTACTATACAGTCTTGGTCTTGGCACCGTCTACAAGAAGTGTAACACCGCTAATATAGCTTGCAGCATCAGACAGTAAAAAAGCACCGGCTCTACCGATTTCATCTGTTTTACCGTATCTTCTTAATGGAATGGTGGACATCTCGTTCTTTCTATGTTCTTCCAAAGGTATATTCAGCATTTTCGAATTTATTTCATCAAGATGTTTCACCCTATCTGTGTCAATTCTTCCCGGTACTAAATTGTTAAAACGTATATTTTCCGGACCGAATTCCACAGATAGGCTTTTCATAAGACTGGTTACACCGGAACGCATAACATTTGACAGCAGGAGGGATTCGATTGGTTCCTTCACAGATGAAGATGTAACAGATAAAATAGAGCCTTTTCCCCTTTCCCTCATTTTAGGCAGTACGGCTTTTATCATCCTCACAGCACTCATGAGTGTTAATTCAAAGGCACTCTGCCAGTCTGAATCGTAAAAATCCAGAAATTTTCCGGCGGGCGGACCTCCTGCATTTACAAGTAAACCATCGGGATCTCCCAGTTTTGCCGTTCCGAATTCTATCCATTCCTTGATAGACCTGGCATCCGAAGCATCCAGAAAGTGACCCGTAATTCTGCCCCCTCCTAACTTATCCAACTCAGAAACACTTTTAGTAACCTGTTCCTCATTTCTGCTGCCTATCAAAACGTCCGCATCCTCTTCAGCTAAAGCTTTTGCCACACCGAAACCGATGCCCTTTGATGATGCCGCCACAAACATTGCTTTGCCCTTTAGTCCAAGATCCATGGCTACACCCCTATTTTTTAGTATATTCTCTAAATATTTTACAAAAATATCATTTTACAAGTAGAAATCCGTTAAAAACATTAAATAAAAGCTTTGAATAATGTATTTTCCCAGTTTTTCTGAAGTGAGATTTTTGAATAAGTACCCCAACCTATCCTTCCCCTATGATAGGGGAAGGGACTTTCTTCTCCCCCTGGATTAGGGGAGATGCAGAGAGGGGGTACATTTTGTTTCCAAACAGAGTACCTTACACCTGCAGGGCTGAAGCCCTGCTTCCAGAATTATTCAAAGGTCTTGAAGTGGGACTTTAGTCCCGGAACGAGCGCAACTTAGTATCTTATGATAAACTTTGCCCGGCTGAAGCCGCGCTTCCTGACTTATTGAAAGCTCTCTAAATAGAAATCTAAAACGATTAAACTATAGAAAATATTTCTTCGGCAGCTTTTTTGGAAGGGTCGATTTGATCAAACTTACTGCTGACTTTTTTTATATCTTTCGTGTATTTATCGTAATCACTAAGAATCATCTCAGTTTTGTTAATAATATTTTCTGCATTCATATCACTCTGCAGCAATTCAGGGATAATTTCTCTGCCTTCGATAATATTAGGCAGTCCGGCAAATTTTGTTTTAACCAGCATTTTGCCGATAAACCAGCTTAAGAATCCAACCTTATATAACAAAATCATCGGTGTTTGATTTAAAGCGGTCTCCAAAGTAGCAGTCCCGGAACACACCCAGACAAGTCTGGAATATTTCATTACGTCATAGGTACAGTTATCTGCTATTTTGACCTTGCTGTTATCTGTATACTCTTTAATTACATTGGTATCCACACCGGCAGCCTTCGCAACCACAAACTCAAAATTGTCATCAAAATGTTTTGAAGCTTTAATCATTTCCGGCAATAATCCGGCAATTTCCCGTTTTCTGCTGCCCGGCAATAGTCCTATAACCTCTTTATTTTCATCCAATGAAAAATATTTACAGAATTTACTCCTGTTTTCAAATTTGTAATTCATATTGTCCAAAACAGGATTGCCTACATAGGTCACATTTATACCCTCCCTTTTAAACAATTCCTCCTCAAAGGGCAGGATGCATAAAACCTTATCAATGTATTTTTTTATTTTATGCACTCTGGAATAGTGCCAGGCCCAGACTTGGGGAGCTATGTAGTAAACTACTTTACACCCTTTCGCTTGTGCTTTTTTGGCAAACCTTAGGTTAAAGCCCGGATAATCCACCAGTATAACCACATCCGGCTTTATCTCCTCAAGCTTTTCCTCAAGTGTTTTGAACATTCTGAAAATGAAGGGAATATTTGAAACGATACCGTCCAGCCCTATAATCGTCATTTGATCTGTTCTGAAATATTGCTCCTGCCCCAGTGATTTGAGGTTATCCCCGCCGGTACCGTATAAAGAAACATCCACCAGCTCCTTCAGCTGATGGATGAGATTACTTCCGTGTATATCGCCGGACTCTTCCCCGGCAATCATAAAAACTTTCATTTATGTACAGCCGTCAACCACTGACTCGAATGATGAGATGGAATCCCCCTCACTTACCGATCCACATGCATAAGCAAACGGTATAATGATTAATGCTAACATAAAATGCTTCATAATATTCTCCTTCTTAATAACTATTCTACCACTCTTGGTGTTATAAAAACCATCAACTCTTTTTTATCAACAATATTTTGTTTCGACTTAAACATCCACCCTAAGAATGGGATGTTTTGAAAAAACGGTACACCCTGTATCGTATTAGTTTCTGAATTTTCATAAATACCACCTATAACGGTTGTCTCACCATTTTCAAGCAAAACCTGAGTGGAGGCCTTCTTTTCTTCTGTAGTTGCAGTGTTTGCAGTAACCTGTCCCAAGGTACTTTTTTCAACCTCAATATTCAGAAAAATCATATTGTTCGGAGTAATCTGAGGGGTAATATTAAGCTTTATACCCACATCCACTTCTTCGGCCTCGGTGTTATCACCCGTGGGAACGATTATGGCTGTACTCCCGCTTTTGATTTCGGCTTCCTGGTTATTCAAAGTTGTTATTCGGGGGCTTGATATTGTTTTTACTTTATTCTGAGTTTCAAGCGCGGATAAAGCAACATCCAGATTAAAAGTATTTGCTACATTTCCGACGCTAAGGGCTAAAGCTCCGGCCGGATTACCCACAGGTAAATTAACCAGGTATCCGCTTCCGCTCGGACCCATTGCAGCTGTATTGCCTTCTACATTAATTGTATTAGGAAAATTTGCGGTGGTTGCAGATTGGTTATAATTACCTCCCCACTGGATACCAATATTCATATTATTTGTATCAAACACTTCAACAATACGGGCTTCGATCTCCACCTGTGGTATCGGTTTGTCAAGTTTTGCCAACAGTTCTTTCGCCCTTTTAATTCCGGAGTCAGTATCAGAAATAATAAAACTGTTGGTTCTTTTCTCTATCTGTAAGTTGCCTCTTTCAGAAAGCACACTTGAAATTATACCTTTGTACTCTGAAGCATTGGAATAGTTTACAGGCACTATCTCTGTATAGATAGGCTCAAATTTCTTTTGTTCTTTTTCCTGCTGTTTTGCCTGGAGTTTAGCCTGCTGCATCTGTTGATAACGTTCCTTTGTAACCACCCATGTAATATTATTTTCTTTAATTTCCATCAAACCGTTTTCTTTATAAATCATATCCAAAGCATTTCTGTAATCCACTTTGTCCAGATAAAGAGTTACCGTACCCTGCACATTCTTGCCGAAAACGAGATTTTCAGTTCGTCCGTAGTAAACAAGTCTGACAGCTTCTTTGACATCCATATTTTTCATATTTAGGCTGATAAGGTCTTTCTTTTTAGTTTCTTTTCCCGCTTTCTCTGTGCTATCTTTTTCTGCCGTCTTGACCTGTTCTTTTAAATTCATATCGGATTTGGAAAACTCATTATAACTACCGGTTATAAGTATCCCTTCGGGCATTTTGTCTACTTTAGCGTAAATATCCCCATTAGGTTCCACAATCAGAGAAGTCTTTCCGTTTATCTCCACCACTTTTGCTTTTTTAAAAGGCTGATTATCAAAAGACACTACATTTTTCACCGAATTCAGAACCTTAAGCGGTGCATCAAAAGTAAGTACAAGATTACCATCGATTACTTTTTTAGTGAAAGGTACGTTATTTGTTAGTTTTAATACAATACTTTGGTATTTATTAACAAAAATGTTGTCTATAGAAACGATGTATTTTGCTTCCTCGGGCACTTCGGAAATATTGTTTGAAACAACCAGTTTGTTACCGTTTTGCCCCACGAACATCGGCATAGATTTGCTGATTTCAAAAATAAATCTCACTTTCTGAGGAGGATAATAACTGCCTACTTTAACGGATTTGATCAAACCTTTTCCTGGATAAGCCTTTCTGTCAAGTTCACTCTTCACGCCAAAAAGATCCAGATAAAATCTGCCGTCATCAAGATAACCGTAATCATATCTGACTATACCATCCACACCTATATTAACGAGCAGGTCAGATCCACTGGACTTATTATTATAACTTTCAACATATTTTGCCACTTTATGTTCGGACACATTAATGTTTCCAGTATCCATACCGCCTTTACCGATAACTTTTCCTTCTTTTAAAGGTTTAAAATTTACTGTCAGCTCCTGTTCACTTTGGTTAAACGAATAATTGACATCCTGCTTCAGCTTTACTTCAATTGTGGCGAAATTAGCAGAGGGTATAAGATTTACACTTTCCACTATACCGGCTGAATAATTATACTCCATAAGCTCTGATGAGAAATTGGCATTTTCCACCATTGCAATAATTTTATAAGGTGTCTTGGAGTAATATGTATTAAATAATGCCTGGCCGTCTGTGGCAATATTCATTTCATAAGTATTATTATTTTTATCGATAGAAATGTTCGTAACGGTAATTTTTTGTGTATTATCTTCCACCGTCTTAGTCGGTTTCTGAGCACATGATACCAGCAGAACGAGAACAGCACATACTGAAATCAATTTGAAGAAATAAGGTATATGCAAAGCGCTCCGGCGACTATTTTTAGAAGTGGCGGACGAATTTATTTTCCTACTGATAATGGATTTCATATTGATTCCTCCTTAGACTCTAACGTTAATTCTTTTATAACACTACGAACATTCCCAAAAATATCCTGTTCTCTTTGCCTTATACGCATTTTATTTCCAGAGATGTCGATAATTACACCTCCATTTTTACCAATCTTGTCACCGGTTTTAACATAATAAGTATTTCCTTCTGCATTAATCACGCCGATTGTTCCCACATCCCCCTGCAATGTTCCCACAAGGGATATCTTTTCTAACGTAACATTTCTTAACGGATTTGCAGAAGCGCCCTCTTCCTGTTGGGATTCTTTGTATATCTCCACCACAGATCTGAACGGATTTTTCTGAAAAGAATATTCCAAAGGTACATATTTATCAGCAAAAAGTCTCTTAAGCTCTTTTCCCTGCTCTTGGATATTGCTCACATCAACTTTTACAGGCTCCACTGGCTTTTCTTTTCTCGGAGTAAATTCTGTCTTCTCAGAAAAACCGGGGATCATATCACAAGCTGTGAACAAAAAAGCAGAAATTAATACAAAACAATAAACCAGATATTTATTCCACATATATGGCCCCTTTAATAAACTACGGTCTATTATGCGCATCATTAATTCCCCTTCGGGACATTAAACATATACGAATTCAACCCCACATTAACATTTAAGACAATTTCCCCTTCCTTATTTTTTATCCCTTTAATCTGCATGTTCCGTAAATTTATAATTTTATCAAGATAATTAATTCTATACAAAAAACTTATCAATTCCACATACCCTGCTTCAATATTCATATTAAAATTAACAGAAGAATGGAAATTATCTATGCGATTCTGACCTGCAGGCTGAAACAAGAGGACCTTTACCCCGTTTTTCTCAGCCAGCCCGACAATCTGGTCATACAGCTCATTGTAACTCCGCTCGTTAGGCAGGACTTCTAAGACCATATTGAATTGTTTATTAAGCAGTTCCACTTCCTTTTTAAACTGGTCATAACTTAAAGCAATCGGTTTCAATCTTGAAACTTTAAGGCTTAGTGAGTCATATTGCTGCTTAAGACGGGTAATTTTTTCCACCCGGGGCTGATACATAAAATAATAAAATAACGCAACCAAAATAACTATTATTAATACTTCAACAATAATTCTGTATCGCAGTGGAACTTTTTCTAAAAAACGCATAATTACGCCCCACCCAAACGAACATCAGCGGTAATGCTGAAGTCATTTATATCTATATTTTCTACAGTCTTCTTTCTCACGACCTGAAGATTAACATTTGTAAAGATTTTTGATTTATGCAAATTTACAATAAATTCGTTCACAGATGCCGTTCTCAAGGAGGAACCGGAAACATTGATTCTGTTGCCGTCATAACTGATAGATCCGACCCATACATCTTCCGGCATAGCCTTTTCAAAAACGGTCAATATTTTATAGTAGCCTTTTTGATCCTGTTTCAATTTCTTTACAATATCAATTTTGCTTTGGAGCTCCTGTTTCTGCTGTTTAAAAGCATCAACTTCTCTTTTCACCTGCTGTAATTCCCTGTACTCTTTGTTCAGCTTATCAATTTCTGTTTGAATCAGCTGGGCTTTACTGTTAAGCCCCTGTACAACAAGATTAAAACTAAAAACCAGAGCAGCGATAAAAATAAGAAACAATATTAGCTCAAAATAAACAGGCCGAAACTTTTTCTTTTTACTTAGTAATAAATTAACTTTTATCATTTGTCACCCGCCTTTCGTAAAGCAAGCCCTACGGCAACGTTAAATAAATACATATTCTGATTAAGGTAATCAATATCCACCTTTTTATCTACTTCTATATTTGTAAAAGGGTTGAAATAATTTACGTCCAAAGAAGTTTTCTTACTTATATTATTCTTGACATTATACAAGTTGGAGCCTCCACCGCATATATAACACTTTAATACATTCTGGTGGCTGCTGGTATAAAACATATCAAAAGTGTTTTTAACTTCTGTGGCAAGCTGATTGCCGAATTCATCAAAAACACCCTTCAACTCTTCATTAAACTCCACAGCCTCTTCATCCCTTAACAAAGCAGTGGCTTCTTTTTCGTTGACATTTAATCTCTGTTGAATAAGCTCAATACAATCTTTCACTCCAAAATTCGTTTCTCTGGAAAATTCGTACAAACCGTTCTTTACAAACAAAATTAGCAATGAAGAGTGTCCGATATTTATTATGGAAGTGATATCGCTGTCCATACCGTATCCTATTTCAAAAGCATTTATTAGTGAAAAAACTTCCAGATCAATCAACTCCGGCTTTAGTTTAGCTGATTGCAGAACACTGACCATATCAGCTATCAAGTCCTTTCTTGCAACCGCCAGCAAAACATCAGCCTGATCAACTTCCTGATCCTTATTTAATATTTCATAATCTATATTAACTTCATTTATATCCATTTGAATATACTGCTCGGCTTCCCATCTAAAAACTTCATCGAAATTTTTAGCATCTATAGATGCTACAGTGAGGCGTTTGGCAATAACTGCATTTCCCTTGAGGGCACCCGCAACTCTCTTATGGGAAAATTTGTTTTTTTTGAAAATTTCCACTATCGAATTGACCAGTTCACCATAATCAACGATTGTTCCTTCTGATATAACATCTGCAGGCAGCTCTTTATGACTGATATTGCTCAAGGCATAGCCGTCTTTCTTTCTTTTCAATTCCAATACTTTTACAGAGTTGCTCCCTATATCAACACCGATGAGATTTTCTTTTTTACCAAACATGACAACTCCTAAATATGCAATTTTCTATAAAAACAGCTCCGTCTCCCGGTATGACATGCAGGACCTCTCTGTTCTACCAGGTAAAGGAGACAATCTTCATCGCAGTCCAGATATATTTCCCTTATAAATTGAATATTACCAGATGTTTCACCTTTTTTCCAAATTTTTTTTCTGCTTCTGCTGTAGTAATGGGCATAACCTGTTTCTTTAGTTAGCCTTAAAGCTTCCTCATTAACATAAGCCTGCATAAGAACTTCTTTGTTATCAGCATCCTGCACTACCACAGGCAGCAAACCGTTCATCTTTTCCCAGTCAATCAACGTTATCTCCTTTTTTAAAAAATATTAATATCTCTGCAAATAAACTTATATAGATTATAAATTATTTTTTCAGATAATTTTGAAAAAGCTCCTCGAACACCCTTTTTTCTTCCTCTTTCGTTAATTTAAGCCCCCTAATTTTCATCCCGTGCACAAGCTTTTTCCATTCTGCTTTGGTTCTTTTTTTCTGATAAATTCTTTCCGTTGAATGGCAGGTCCCGCAGTGTTCTTCAATGATTTTATTTTTCTTATAATCGGAACAGCCTGCAAATATAATAAAACTAACAAATACGAGGCAAAAGCTCACCAACCGGCATCTCGACATTCCTGATTCCTCCTATAGGAGTTTTTAACATTACTTTTTTTTCGCTGCATACTTCCCCGATTAATGCCGCATTTTCCCCAACCTTAACACTTTTGACTTTATCAAGAATCTGAGAAGCCGAAGCAGAATCAACTATCAGAAGGGCAGCACCTTCATTGGCAACACTCAAAGGGTCAAATCCCAGGAATTCGCAGAGATATTTCACATCGTCACGCAGAGGAATTTGAGCTTCATCCACCAAAAATCCAAGATCTGTTTTATCCGATATCTCATTCAAAACTGCAGCCACACCTCCCCTTGTTGCGTCTCGTGCAAAATTTATCCCTTTATAATCTGACACCTCAAAAAGCGGATTTAAGTCTGCACAGTCCGATTCAATTTTACTCTCGATATTGAGTCCTTCTCTTTTTGATATAATACACATGCCGTGTCTCGCTATATCCGAAGTTAATATAATTTTATCACCTGCTTTTATTTTGCTGTAGTCGTTGAGTTTTTTTCTTACAACCCCGATACCGGCAGTATTTACAAGCGGAGATTTCAACCCGGAGGCAGAAATTACCTTTGTATCCCCGCACACTATCTGCACTCCAGCCTCTTTTGCAGCTGCTCCGGCAGATTCTACAATCTTCTCTATATCGGAAAATTTGTATCCTTCAGGGATAATCAGTGAAAAAGATAAAAATTTCGGTTTGGCTCCGGAGACTGACAAATCATTACAGGTGCCGTAGACTGATAGTTTACCGATATCCCCTCCGGGGAAAAACTCCGGTTCCACGACAAACGAATCGGTGGTAAAGGACAACTCGCCTTTCATATCCAGATATGCGGCATCACCTAAATTCTCAAGTATATTATTGCCAAAATGTTTGCAAATAATATCTTTGACAAAATCGTTTGTTGATTTTCCTCCACTTCCCAGAGCAGAGGTTATTTTTTTATCTTCCATTTTTATTCAGCATCCCTCAAAATATTATTAATTAAATTTGTAGTATGCAGCACAGGCTCCTTCTGAGGATACCATACAAGGCCCCACCGGATTTTCCGGAGTACACTGCTTCCCGTATAAAGGGCACAAATTCGGCCGGATATACCCTTTCAGTACATCACCGCATCTGCATCCTTTTTTTTCATTAATCCGGGGTACTTTTACATTAAATTTCTCTAAGGAGTTGAAAGCACTGAATTCCTCTTTTAAACCTAAACCGCTTCCATCCAGTTCTCCGAGTCCTCTCCAGAAGGCTGGAGACGGTTTAAATACAGTATTCATAATCTGCACCGCTTTTTCATTCCCTGCATTGTCTACAACACGTGAGTAGTTATTATATACGCAATAATCTCCACTGTTCACCTGTCTGATGATATGCAAAAGTGAGGAGAGGATATCCAATGGCTCAAAACCTGTAATAACAGCAGCTCTACCCCTTTGTGCCAAAGGTTGAAAAATTTTCTTGCCGGTTACAACCGAAACGTGACCCGGGCATAAAAAGCCCTTTATATCAAGTTTAGGATCATCCAGAAGACAACCCAATACCTCGGGCATAGTTTTGCAATAGGGGAGTATAGAAAAGTTGCTGATTCCCATTTTTTTTGCCTCCAGCAATGCAGAAGCAATTGCAGGGGCAGTTGTCTCAAAACCTATACCGACGAAAACGAATTGCCGGTCAGGCTCTCTGGCTGCTGTTTTTACAGCATCAAGTGGGGAAAGCAGCACACGAATATCTTTTCCTTCTGAGCGTAAATCAATCAAATTTTCACCATTTGATCCGGTAACCTTCATCAAATCACCAAAAGTCAAAAGTGAAATATCATTATTGTTAACAATCCGGAAAATTGCATCAATTTCCCCTTGGGATGTTACACAAACAGGACAGCCGGGACCGGAAATCAGCTCCACATTTTCAGGCAATACACTTCTTATACCGTATTTGAATATAGATACAGTGTGCGTTCCACAAACTTCCATTATACTGTAATTACATTCTGAAACCGATTCATCTTCTATCTTTCTTATTAAACGGAGGGAGAGTTCTGAATTGCGAAAATCAGTAATCAATTTCATCTGCTATCTCCATAATGGTTTCAAGAGTTTTCTTAGCTTCCTCAGGATCCATTTTGGAAATGGCAAACCCTACATGCACCATTACATAGTCACCTGTTTGTACTTCTTCAGGTAGCATCATCAGTGACACTTCTCTCTTGTTGCCGCCTATGTCCACAACAGCCGAAAATTCATCTTTCTCAACAATTTTTCCGGGAAGTCCCAGACACATAATTCACCCCACTCTATAATACCGATTTCTATTAATAATACAAATTAAAATACCGGCAAAAAAGCCTCCTATATGAGCCCACCAGGCTATTCCGCCGCCGGATGAGACGGCAGCCTGAGTTGAACCGCTTATAAATTGAATAAAAAACCATATTCCTAAAAAAATAATTGCCGGTATATCAATTATTGTAATGAAAAATATAAAAATTACCAGTGTCTTAACTGTGGCATGGGGATACCTGATAAAATAGTAACCCATAACACCTGCAACTGCGCCACTTGCTCCGATGGTTGGAATCCCTGAATCCGAAAACATTATGACCTGTGTTACTGCTGCAGCCAATCCGAAAAGAATGTACACAAATAAATATTTTATGTGACCCAAATCGTCTTCCACATTATCACCAAAAATAAATAAAAAGTACATATTGCTGATCAGATGGAACCAGCTGCCGTGCAAAAACATCGAAGTGAAAAACGGATAGATTCTTTCACCAAAAGGTACAATACCAAAGGGAGAAAAAACTTTCAGAGGAATAAGACCGTATTCAAAAATAAATGACCTCATCTCGCTTCCCAGTGAAAGCTGATAAAAGAATATTATGACATTAGTAATAATAAGAAATGTATTGATATAAGGTTTTCTTAAGGCTTTGATTGAATCACTTAGTGGGAACAATTGCCACCCTTACTCTTTTTAAATAATTCTAATGATTTAAAAGATATTTTACAATAAAAAAAGCGACCCCGCAGGGTCGCTTATGAGTTATTTATGGCAAGTGTTGCAACTGGTTCCCTTCGGAACCCTTTCTTCTTTGTGGCAGGGGAAACACAATTCCTGGTGGAATGAATTATTTATTCCCGAAAACTTTGTAAGCTCAACTTTAAGCGTTCCAGCTTCAGGCTTATCATGACATTCAGAGCATTCGAAATTCTGATAATGCATCTTATGGTTAAAGGTAACCGGTTTTTTCGACGTTTCAATATCATGCTTTTCAGCCAGGTTAATTGTTTCAGGCGCAATTGCAACAAGTTCAGGCGGATTTGAAACCTCTTTCTCTTCTTTTTCCGCTTTTTCTTTATCTTCTTCGCCGATCATTTCGCCTTCTTCTTTACGCTCAATCAGACTCTTATAACCGCCCTCTGCGCTTTCTTCGTCATAATTGTGGATTTTCTCGATAAGGGCTTCCGCTTTATCCATCATCATGGAAAAGTAATCAGGATTATGCACGCCGGATGATCCGTCCATCTGCATTGCTCTGACCAATCTCTTCAAATCTAAAAATAGTTGCCTTTTTCCTTCCGGCATTTCAAGTCTTTCCTGGAAAAGCTCTTTATAATCTTTCTCAATCTTGCTCAGGCGGCTTTCAAAAGTATCCTGGAACATAACCATCAAATCACCATAAGATGAATCGTGGCATTGTACACAGGTTTCTGTCGTGGGTCTGGCATAAGGATCAGTATGGCAGTCTGTGCATGCAAGACTTTCCATATACCACTTCAGGTTATCAACACCCTGTTCTTTTGCAAACGTACCTGCCTGGATATCCACCTGAAGTTTATGGCATTTTTCACATTCCATATTTTCAGGAGCGGAAATATCCGGATTCTTTACTCTCTCATTATGATGGCATTCAAAACATGTGGCCATTTTAGGCAGATTATGAAGCTCGCCCTTGTGGGCAACACCAAGGTGACAGTCTACACAATTCAGACCGACTTCTTTGATGTGAAACTCGTGATTGGGTTTCACGCCCACATCAACACCTTCTTTCATAATATCAGGTCTTCCGAACGATTCTCTAAAACCTGGGTTATGTACCGAATCTATAAGTCGGAAATCTATACCAACATTCATCAATCTGTTATTCCAGTGTTTTTTATTCACACTGTCCGTATGGCAGTGCATGCATGTCTCATTTGGAACCAGCTCAGCTGCATACTCTTTGTCAGTTGCACCTTTCATGAGAATTTCCATTTTATGTTCCTGTGATTTGAACACCTCACCATAGAGGTCTTTCAAACCGCCCATTTTAGCTTCCATATATCCTATAATGCCCGGGTCACCGTGACAGTCCAAACAGTCCACCTCAGCAGTGGAGTGAAGACTTTTTTCCCAGGTATAATATTCTCCAAGCGGTCCCACTTTTTCAGCGGGGTGGCAATTTTGGCAAAATTCAGGCTCCGAAGTATAGTGTAGAACCTCAACATTGGCAAAAGTAAATCCAACGATTATTACAATAATAATAGCGACAAATAAAACAGGATCTTTCCTGGTGAAATCTTTCAGTTTCTGCCACATAGTGTCCTCCATAAGAAAAGGAAGGGGAGAAATCTCCCCTAAGGATTGTTATACTACAAAAAGAAGTATCAAACTAACTACAAGTGCATAAATTGCCAAAGACTCGATCATAGCAAGACCGATGATCATAGGAGTAATGATCTTACCGGATGCACCGGGGTTTCTGGAGATACCTTCAACAGCCTTAGCTGTGGCATTACCCTGACCAATACCGGTACCATGTGCGGCAATTCCTATCCCCAGGCCTGCGCCAAGGTAAATTGCCCACTCGGCAGATGATGCACCGCCGTCAGCAGCAAAAGCGCTTGCTGAGAAAGCTCCCATGATCAACGCCACGTTGATCAGAATACGTAATACTTTAGACATACTACTACCTCCTACGGTTTATGTTACTTAATGTGCTTCTTCAAGAGCACCACTAATATAAATCATTGTTAACATCATAAAAACATATGTCTGTAAAACGGCAACAAAGATGCCGAGAAAATATATTGGCAGAGGTACCAGAAATGGTACAAGCATGAAAAGAACCATAAGCAGCACTTCTTTACCGAAAATGTTTCCAAAGAGCCTCACAGAAAGGGAGACAGGTCTTGAAATATGACCTATTACTTCAATTACTATCATGAGAGGAGAAAGCCATAAAATAGGCCCCATAAAATGTTTTATATAACCTGCTCCATGTTTTTTAATTCCTATAAAATTATAAGTAACAAATACTATCAGTGCAGGGGCAAGCGTAGTATTGAGATTGGCGGTGGGAGAGCTGAAACCCGGAACTAAACCCAATACATTCGAAAAAAGCACATACAATCCTATGGCAAAAACCAAAGGAAAATAGGGTTTTCCGTCTTTGCCCATAATATCCATACACATATCATAAACACCGTTAACTGCCACTTCTATAGCATTTTGTGTTTTATCGGGTACCATCTTGTTTTTCCTGGAAACAATAAGTCCTATTACCAATGATATCAAAATTACCACAAAAGTCATCAAAACATGAAGATATTTCTCAATAATTTCAGACGGTAAAAAGGAAAAAATATTAAGTGGGTGTTCCATCAGTATCCCTCCTGAGTTCTAATATTCCACCTACGGGTATAGATATTGCATTTATCAGTAAGCCGGTAAGCAAGCCTATATAGCTCACTTCAAAATTTTTAAAAAAAGCGAAAAGCAATACCCCTGTCAGCAAAAGTCTGAACTGAGAATTAAAAACAAGGGCCTTTACATATCCTCCGTTCAGAGTGCTCTTCAGCTTAAAAGCAAGTCCTATAAAATTGCCAAACGAAACAGCCCAGCCTGCCGCAAGGCTCAACGCAAAAGTACCGCTGTAGAAAATCTTGAATACTGTATACAAAATCAGAAAAAAAATCAATGAGATTATTACGATTTTTTTAATTCTCATTGTCTTTATCGTTTTTATCATATATATCCGTTTTCTTTAAGAAGTAAAAAACGTTTTTAAACCCCGCTATTATTCCCAAAATCATAAAAATGAGAGTCAGCCAGGGTTTTGTACCAAAATACTTATCAAGATATACCCCCATAAGGGTTCCCACTACAATGGCAAGTACCATAGAAATACCAATGGTACTTGCATTCAGCCATTGCCTGGAATTTTTATCAAATTTTCTGTTACTCATCCGTTTTCCTTTTTAATCATTATCTTGAAGCAAGTCCATATGCATTATCGATATCTATCGTAAAAGCCACGCCGGTACCGGGTTCTTCAAAATTGATGATTTTATCCAGTCCGCTCATGAAATCTTCCAAAAGCTCATCCTCCACCGTGGTAAAAACAACCTTATTGGATGCCTTGCTGCCCACCATGAGTTCCTTAAAAGCAGCAAAAATAGGAATATCATACGTAAGAATCTTACCCATGCCTACTGAATCCATCACCGTACCGCCCTTCACATCTTTTTCCACGAAGTACTCAATAACCTCTTCTAAAAGGTCGGTTTTATTCAGCACAATAAGGACAAGCTTCATTTTATTTATAAGTCTTTCAGGGCATTATAATGCGCTTTAATAGTGTACTCAATATCTTCATCTGAATGTTTATCGGAAACAAAAGTAGCTTCAAACTGACTGGGTGCTATAGTTATCCCCTGATTCAACATACCGTGAAAAAACTTTGCAAACTTATCCGTATCACTGGATGTTGCCTCTTTAAAACTGGTGACTTTACCTTCTGTAAAGAACAAGCATCCCATCGACTCTATGGTATTAAAAGCATAATTGACATTTAGTTTTCTGCAATTTTCACGCATCCCCTGCCAAAGTTTTTCCGATTTCTCACCCAATTTCTTATGAAACCCGGGAGCACATACTTTCTCCAGTGTCGCCAGACCGGCAGCCATAGCCAGAGGGTTTCCACTCAGAGTTCCGGCCTGGGTCACAGGTCCGGTGGGTGAAACCATTTCCATAATTTCTTTTTTGCCGCCGTAGGCTCCCACAGGAAGACCGCCTCCTATGATTTTGCCCATTGTGGTGAGATCAGCATCAACACCAAAATATTCACCGGCTCCGCCGGGAGCAAGCCTGAAACCTGTTATCACTTCATCAAAAATAAGCAGAATACCTTCATTTTTACAAAACTTTTCCAGATCTTTCAGAAATCCTTCTTTTGGTAAAACAACACCCATATTTCCGGCTACAGGTTCCACTATAACCGCAGCAATTTCACCTTTATTTTCTTTTACCAATTCTTTTACAGAATCAAGATTATTATACTCAGCCACCAATGTATTCTTTGCATAATCATCCGGAACACCCGGACTGCTGGGCTGGCCGAAAGTCAATGCTGCACTGCCTGCTTTAACGAGCAGACCATCGGAATGACCATGGTAACAACCTTCAAATTTTATTATTTTATCCTTCCGGGTATAAGCTCTAGCCACTCTAATTGCCGACATTACTGCTTCAGTACCTGAGTTTACCATACGAACCATATCCATGGACGGGACATTTTCCACAACCTTTTTTGCAAGTTTCAGCTCCAGCTCAGTAGGGGCGCCAAAACTCGTACCATTTTTGGCAGCATTTACAACAGCGTTAACCACATCCTCGTCTGCATGACCAAGAATCAAAGGGCCCCAGGAGCAGATATAGTCAAGGTATTCTTTATCATTAATATCATAAACTTTAGAACCGTGGGCTCTTTTAATAAAAACCGGATCTCCGCCGACAGAACCGAAAGCTCTTACCGGACTGTTTACCCCGCCCGGTATATATTTTTTGGATTCTTCAAACAGATTCATACTTCCCCCTTTTCTAATTTTTCCAGCTCATCATACTTATAAATCAATTCTTCTTCAAGAGAATCTATATTTTTATTCACTTCGGCCAGACGTTTCCATTCCGTTTCCAGCTCATCCCTTTCTGAATAAAGCTCTTCCAGCTGCTCTTCTATCTTCCGTATCCCCTCTGCAGCCTGGTTCACTTTAAAAGTGTTAACCCGTTTCTTTTTCACACCGATGTTTTTGTTTTCCCGCTTATTCTTTTCATTAACAAACTGATATTGCAAAGAATATTTTTCAATAACATCATCAATACTGCCATAATCCTCAAAGATACCTGTATTATTAAATACTATATATTTATCTGCAATACCATCCAGAAAAAATCTGTCGTGGGAAACAAGTAAAACTGCACCGGAGAATCGCAAAAGTGATTCTTTCAAAGCTTTCACTCCTTCGATATCAAGATGGTTTGTAGGCTCATCCAGTATCAGAAAGTTGGCGCCTTTTAAAACAAGTTTAATAAAACAAACCCTGGTTTTCTCACCACCGCTGAGTACTTCGATTTTTTTGTGCATATCTTCACTCTCAAGTCCGAGCCTTGCTGCCGTACTGAGTACATCATTCACATCGAGTTCGGTGCTGATATTCAGAAGCTCTTCCATAATTGTATTACCCAGATTCAAATCTTCAAAATTCTGGTCCAGATAACCTGTCTGCACTCTGCCGCCCAGAGAAAAATTTCCGGATAATTCTCTCATATGTCCCACAATCACTTTTAAAAGAGTCGATTTACCTGTACCGTTAGAACCTACAAGAGCAGTTTTTTCTCCTTTGTAAATTTTAAAAGAAATATTTTCCTTTATAACATTGCTGCCATAACCTATACCAAGCTTGTTAACTTCAAGAACCGTTGCGTTTTCTTCATTGTTTTTGCCTATATCAAACGATGCCGTATTGTTTTTTTCGGGGATAAAAAGACTTTTTTCCTGATTTTGCAGATCATCAAGCATTTTTTCTCTCATTGTAACCTGTTTGGATTTGATACCGGCCCTGTATTTCCTGATAAACTCTTCAAGTTCTTTTTTTATGTTATTAATCAACCGGCTCTGCTTTCTTCCCTTTTCTATCTCAACATCCAAATACTTTTCAAATTCTTCATAATTCAAATTAAAACTCATCAGATTTTTATCAGCTAAGTAGAGAACGGCCGTTGCTGTACTCTTAATAAATCTCCTGTCATGACTCACGAACACAACAGTTTTATCCGTATTTTTAATAAAATTTTCCAGCCAGATAATCATTCCGATGTCCAGATGGTTCGTAGGCTCATCCAGCAGCAAAATATCCCCTCTCCCGGCTAACACTCTTGCAAGTTTTCCCCTTACCTTCTCCCCGCCGGATAATGTGTTAAAATTCCTCTCCCACTCCGGTTCTGTAAAACCAAGACCTTTAAGTACCGTCCTTATATTAGCTTTATATTCGTAGCCGCCTTCATTTTCATAATTTAGCATCAATGAGTCCAGTTCATCAGGTGTCAGCTGTTTCTGCATTTCTGTTTCCATCTTTAAAAGATCTCTGTAGTCTTCAAGCATAAACTCAAAAAGAGTCCCTTCAAAACCCGTTTCCTGAGTAATCGAAGCGATTTTTGATGATTTAGCCAGGATTATATCACCTGAATCTGCCGGAATATCTCCGGAAATAATTTTTAAAAGAGTGGATTTACCACTGCCGTTTTGACCTGTTAATGCAACCTTTTGTCCCCTGTTAACAGAAAATGACACATTTCTGAAAACAGGCTCGGCAGCGTAACTTTTATTAAGATTCTTAACATTTAATACATTCACACATCAGCCCCGGTAATATATCTGTTCAAGGACAGTCTTTTTGCTGACATATTCCAAAGCAGAAATTCTGATATAGGCTTGCCTCAATGATGAAGCAAGGGCAAACACACCATGCTCCTTCACCACCACAAGACAGCTTTTTTCTGCAGCTTCCGCCACTTTTTCAGCCAGCTGTAAGCTGCCGCTTTTACCTTCAACAACCGGTACGCAGTCCAGGAAAGGCAAAACTTCGTCAAGCTGAAATGAAAGCTGTGACATATATTTTGCAAGGATAACCGTATACATGCTGTGAGCATGTATTATGCTTTTAAACGATGTTTTTTCGTATATTTTACGATGAACACACAATTCAGATGATGCACTTTTGTCAGCTGAGGATTCCTTTCCTGCATTAATCTGCAGGATATCATTCCTGCCCAGATTATCGAGCATAGCTCCTGATGCTGTTATATACAACAGATCACCCTGCAGAAAAGAAATATTACCGAAAAATGAGGTTGTCATCCCCTCATCCACACATTTTTTTCCGTAAAGTGCAAACTGGTCTTCAATTCTCATAACATTCCTCTATAATTTAACAATCTGATCAGCATGTATAGTTTCCTTAATTCTGTTGGTGGTATAAAGAATGCTTTTGCCCTTTTCAGCGTAAAATTGCATTTTGGCTGCGATAAAGTCAATACTTTTGCGATCAAGAGAGGTAAACGGCTCATCAACAAAAAGCAGTGTATGTGAAACCAATATCGACAGGAGGAACATCAGTCTCTTTTGCCCTTCGCTCAAGAACATAGGTGAAACCGTCCGCTTGCCGTTAAGTCCAAGAATTGCAAGAACTTCTTCAGCCAATTCCCTGTCGGATGTTAAGCTTATGATTTCTTTTTCAACCGTCGAATGATAGATAAGATGTTCAGGAAACTGCAGACAGGCGCCAATTTCATTTTTATTGATAAATTTTTTAGTATACCCTCTGTCCGGCTGTATGAGGCCCAGCAGGGTTTTTATCAGCACCGTTTTCCCTGAGCCATTGCCTCCGTAAACGCATGTAATACTGCCCTTTCGAAGCTCAAACGAAATATTATCAAATATTGTTTTTCCGTCAGCAGACAAACTCAGCTGATCAGCACAAAAGAACATCCAACTCTCACAGATTTATCATCACTTCAGACACATCATCCAAAATATTTTCATGTGTTGCAATAATAAATCCTTTTTTACCGGATTTCTCCACTATTGTTTGATAAATATTCATCATTTCATTATCATCAAGCATCTCAAAAGGTTCATCTATTATAACAACATCTTTATTACTTTCCACGGCAATCAAAACAGATAATTTTTTAAGCTGACCGCCGGACAATTCATCGATATCCAGATTATTATAGCTTTCAAACAGTTCCGAATTCAACCCTGCTATTTTAATTTCATCCAGAATATTTCCCATTACAAAATTAAATTCCGGATTGGCATGAACAAAATATTTGGTACTTTCAAATTCACCGTATGAAAGAGAAAGCGTGCCGGAATCAGGCTCAAATATATCTGCAATTAGTTTCAAAAGTGTGGTTTTGCCTGAGCCAACCATCCCTTTAATAAGACAAATCCCCCTAAAAGATCCGGAAAAATTGATACCTTCCAGAATTGTTTCATTGTTTCTCGAAAAATGTAGATTTTTTGCCTCTAAAAAAAAAGGGGGGCTTTCACCCCCCCTTTTTGTATACGATTTATTCATATTAAGCTTATTCACTCTTTTCTGCAGTTTCCCCACCTTCCGCAGATTGTCCGGAAGCATTGATATCCTCTACAAATTCTATTATTGCAGAATTTGCGTTATCACCTTCTCTGTATCCTGTTTTCAATATTCTGGTGTATCCGCCCGGTCTGTTTTTGAATTTGGGTGATATCTCATCGAAAATTCTGTGAACCGCTTTCTTATCTGGCAGACGCCTTAAAGCAAGTCTCCTGGCGGAAATGTCACCTTTTTTGCCAAGTGTGATCAAAGGCTCAACAAACTGTTTGAGAGTTTTTGCCCTGTCGACAGTCGTTTCTATTCTTCCATGCTCCACTAAAGATTTTGCCATGTTTCTCAACATAGCATATCTATGCGGAGTTGATTTTCCTAATTTTTTTCCGGATATTCTGTGACGCATTTATTCCTCTCCCTCAGATTCATTTTTCTCGGTATAACCGATACTCTCCAAATCCATTCCTAAGCTTAGTCCCAGTTCACTCAAAACTTTTTTAATCTCTTCAAGTGATTTTCTGCCGAAGTTTTTTGTTTTAAGCATCTCGGCATCCGTTTTGGAACATAATTCGGCTAAAGTTTTAATTTCTGCATTTTTAAGGCAGTTATACGCTCTCACCGACAGTTCAAGTTCTTCTATGCTTTTGTCCAAAAGTTCAAGGACTTGCTCGTTCTTTTCGTCAACTTCCTCTTCTTCTTCTTCATACTCAGGCTCTTCAAAATTGATAAACAGTTCCATATGATCTTTTATAATTTTAGCCGCGAATGCAATAGCATCTTCAGGGTTTATGGAACCATCGGTTTCAAGCTCAAGAATGAGTTTATCATAATCTGTACTGTGACCAACCCTTGCATTATCAACAGTGTAATTAACCTTTCTTATAGGTGCGAATACCGCATCGACAGGAATAATATCAACTTCGTCAAACTTTTCCTTCATTTCCTCTGCAGGTGCATACCCAACACCTCTTTCGACATATAACTCCATATTAAACGTTACATTCGGATCAGTTATAGTCGCAATATGCTGACTCTCATCCAGAACTTCAACATTGGGATCACCTACGATATCAGCAGCAGTGACGTTCCCTTCACCCTTTTTCTCTATTCTTACTTTTCTCTGTTCATGGGTATGAAGCTTAAGATCGAGCGATTTAACATTGAGAATAATATTAACAACATCTTCAAGAACCCCGGGGATTGTAGCGTATTCATGGTTCACACCATCAATTTTAATGCCTACAACAGCACTTCCTTCTATCGAAGAAAGCAGAACCCGTCTTAAAGCGTTGCCCACAGTGATACCGAAGCCTTTTTCATACGGTTCTATGGAATATCTTCCGTACTTTTTTGTAACTTTTTCCTGTTCAATCTTTTTAGGCTTTATAAGGCTTCTAAAGTTCATTACAATCATTAAATAATCCTCCAATACTGACTAACCTATAGTTACTTAGAGTAAAGCTCGACAATCAGATGTTCGTGAATGTCATAGGCTATATCATCTCTAGCGGGCAACCTGTTAACAGTAGACTTGTATCCCGTTTTATCAACTGTAACCCATTCGGGAATTCCTCTGCCTTCCGCCGTTTCAAGGGACTCATTTATTCGTGGAATTTTACGGCTTTTTTCCTTTAGCTCCACAACATCTCCGGGTTTAACCTGGAAAGAAGGTATGTTGATTTTCTTACCGTTAACAACAAAATGATTATGATTCACAAATTGCCTGGCTTCATTCCTGCTGCTTGCAAAACCTGATCTGAATACAACATTATCCAGCCTTCTTTCAAGTATTTGCAGCAAATTTTCACCGGTAATACCTTCCCTTTGCACAGCTTTTGCAAAATATACTCTGAACTGCGCTTCAAGAACACCATATATTCTTTTAACCTTCTGTTTTTCCCTTAGCTGCATTCCGTAATCACTGACTTTTTTACGCATCTGACCGTGCTGACCTGGGGGATACCCTTTTTTCTCGAAACCGCACTTGTCTTTAAAGCACCTTTCACCTTTCAAATACAGCTTTTGCCCTTCTCTCCTGCATAATTTACATACTGCTTCTGTATATCTAGCCAAAGCTAACCTCCAACATTATACTCTTCTTTTCTTTCTCGGTCTGCAGCCGTTGTGTGGCACAGGAGTAGTGTCCCTGATTACTGTTATCTTAATGCCTGCAGACTGTATTGCCCTGATAGCATTTTCCCGGCCCGCTCCCGGACCTTTCACATTAATTTCCACTTCTCTCATTCCGTTATCAAGAGCTTTTTTAGCAGCTGATTCAGCTGTCAGTTGTGCTGCATATGGGGTGGACTTTCTTGAGTTTTTGAACCCTTCCCCACCACTGGCTGACCAGCAAACCGTATTACCGTTAATATCGGAAAAAGTAACAATTGTATTGTTAAATGTTGACTGAATGTGCGCTACACCTTTCGGGATATTTCTTTTTTCTCTTCTTTTTCTTGGCTTAGCCATGATTCCTCCACTCTATGCTAAACTTATTTTCTTTTTATACTGCCTCTTCCGGCCATGCCCCTTCTTGTGCGGGCATTACTGCGTGTTTTCTGTCCTCTGCAGGGCATATTGTTTTTATGTCTGTAGCCTCTGTAACAGTTAATCTCCATGAGGCGCTTAATGTTCATAGCCTTTTCTTTACGCAGATCACCTTCAACCATTAGATGAGAATCGATAAATTTCCTGATTGCGGAGATTTCCTGCTCATTGAGTTCGCTAACTCGTTTTGTACGGTCTACCCCGGATTCTTCAACGATTCTCAAAGCGGTACTCGGACCGATTCCGTAGATATAGGTAAGACCCACTTCCACCTTTTTATTATTAGGTATGTCAACACCAGCTATACGTGCCACTAATTGCCTCCTTAACCTTGTCTTTGCTTGTGACGGGGGTTCTCGCAAATTACTCTTACAATTCCCCTGCGCTTAATGACTTTGCACTTTTTACATATCGGTTTTACACTAGCTTTCACTTTCATTACTGACTCCTTGCTTATTTGTGCCTGTAAGTAATTCTTCCTCTTGACAGGTCATACGGGGAAATCTCTACGGTAACCTTATCACCCGGTAGAATCCTGATAAAATGCATACGCATCTTGCCTGATAAATGAGCCAAAACTTCGTGTTCGTTTTCCAGCTCCACTCTGAACATTGCATTGGGCAATGCTTCAAGTACTGTGCCTTCAAACTCGATAGTATCTTTTTTCCCCATACAAATTCCTTAGTTTGTTAGTATTTCCGGCCCGTTATGGGTTAATGCCACAGTATTCTCATAATGTGCAGCAAGACCCCTGTCTTTTGTCACGACCGTCCAGCCGTCATCCAGGGTTTCAACCTCGTAACTGCCTTCAACAACCATAGGTTCTATTGCTAAAACCATGCCAGCCCTAAGCCTTGTGCCGCGGTTAGGTTTTCCATAATTAGGTATTGCAGGGTCTTCGTGCAGATCCCTGCCAATTCCGTGCCCGTAATAATCTCTTATTACATTAAATTCATTCTCTTCAACATAAGTCTGAATAGCATGAGAGATATCCAATAACCTCCCGCCGACTTCCGCCTTTTCAATTCCTTTAAAAAAACTTTCCTTTGTTACATCTATCAGTTTTGACGCTTTGTCACTTATTTCACCGACAGGGTACGTCCTGGCGGCATCACCATGAAAACCGTCTTTGTAGGCTCCAACATCCACACTTATTATATCGCCTTCTTTGAGAACATTATCTCCAGGGATACCGTGTACTACAACTTCATTCACCGATACACAAGCCGAACCGCTGAACCCCCGGTAATTTTTAAACGAAGGCGTAGCTGAGCGGGAAATTATAGTATCATTAACATATTTGTCAATACTTTTTGTAGTAAGCCCCGGTTTTATAATATCGTATAAACCGTTAAGAACATCTTTTACAATTGCACCGGCTCTTCTCATATATTCAAGTTCATTAGAAGATTTCAATATAACCATATATCAGCTTAATATGTCTTTAATATTTTTATTAACTTCATCAGGAGATTTTTCACCATCCACCGTAGTCAGTATGCCCTGTTTCCCATAATAATCCTTTAACTGCTCAGTCTGATCGTGATAAACCTTCAGTCTTTTCTTGATTGTTTCCTCTTTATCATCATCCCTTTGAATCAGCTGAGTATTACATTCATCACAAATCCCCTCTTTTTTCGGAGGGTCAAAAGAAATGTGATATCCCCTGCCGCATTGTGGGCAGGTTCTTCTGCCGGTCAATCTTTCAATAATTTTCCCGTCATCCACTTCCAGAGAAATCACATGTGTCAAAGATATATTAAGGTCATCTTCAAGCATTTTATCGAGAGCTTCGGCCTGGGGTATTGTTCTGGGGAATCCGTCAAGTATGAAACCGTTCTGACAATCTTTTTCCTTCAAACGGTCTTTTACAATACCTATAATAACATCATCCGGCACAAGCTTGCCTTCATCCATATACTTCTTTGCAAGTTTTCCGAGTTCACTTTCCTCTTTTACAGCGTTTCTGAGGATATCACCTGTGGAAACCTGTACAATTCCAAAATCTTTTATAATCTGTTCGGACTGAGTTCCTTTACCGGCTCCCGGAGGACCCAAAAAAACCATATTAATCATGCAAAACCACCTCTTTTAACTTTTCCTCGTTTTAAAAAACCGTCATAGTTGTGTGTTATCAGATGAGATTCAATGCGCTGAATGAGATCAAGGCCAACACCTATTACAATCAGCAGACTGGTGCCGCCAAAATAAAAAGGAACGTTGAACCAGGATATAATAAACTGGGGCAGGATAGCCAACACAGAAAGATAAAGCGCTCCGATAAATGTCAATCTGGAAAGAACGTAATCGATAAAATCTGCAGTTGCTTTTCCTGGCCTTTTGCCCGGTATGACTCCACCGCTTTTTTGTATATTATCAGCTACATCATCAGGGTTAAAAATGATAGATGTATAAAAATAAGTGAAAAACACAATTAGTACTACATACATAATATAGTAGACAGGCGATGAAGGGGAAAACCATACACCGATCTGAGCAAAAATCGAATTTTGTGAAAATGTTGAAAGAGTACTGGGAAATGACATAATCGATGCAGCAAAAATTATCGGAATAACATTTGCCGGATTCAGCTTAAGGGGCAGATAAGAGTTGGATACATTTCCACCTCTGGTTCCTGCTCCGGCTTTTCGGACATATTGAATCGGCAGTCTTCTGCTGGAAATCTCAACATATACAATAGCTGCCGTAACACCAAGTATAATGGCAAGCACTACAATCAGCGTAATAATCTGAAGTTCACCCGTCTGCATCATTCTAAAAGTATTTGCCACTGCAGCTGGAAATCTCGCAACAATACCGGCAAAAATTATAAGAGAAATACCGTTTCCGATACCTTTTTCCGTTATCCTCTCACCAAGCCACATTAGAAAGAGAGTACCCGTTGTCAGAGTTAGAGCAGTTACAAGTCTGAAACCCCACCCGGGAAACATAACAACTGCCGAACCTGTGGGAGAACTCATGGCTTCCAGCCCTATAGCTATACCAAGCCCCTGCACGGCACTTATACCTACGGTACCATATCTGGTATATTTGGTTATTTTCTCCTGGCCTTCTGAACCCTGTTTCTTCAGTTCAGCCAGATGTGGAACCACAACTGTTAAAAGCTGTAAAATTATTGAAGCGGAAATATAAGGCATAATACCAAGCCCGAACACGGTTAAACGACTGAGAGCACCGCCGGTGAACATGTCAACCATCCCAAGAATGTTGCCGGACTGCTGGGCAAAAAACTGCTGCAGAGCATCGGAATTTATTCCTGGAGTGGGAACATGTGTCCCGATTCTATAAACAATTAACAAGGCAAGTGTAAACAATATTCGCTTTCTTAATTCGGGTACCGAAAATATGTTCTCAATCTTTTTAAACATTAATAACCTCAATAAATATTATATTTCCTCAATCCTCGCGGTTCTTTTGTTCTGCATATTCCGTCAGCCGAGTTCGCTTCCCGCTTTTTTAATCTTTTCTTCCGCTGAGCCGGACACTTTATCAACGTTAAACGTTAGTTTTTTAGAAATATCACCTTCGCCGAGTATCTTTATAAAATCTTTGTTGCCCTTTATCAGTCCTTTTTCAACCAAAGATTCTCTGTTTACAGTTTCTCCGTCTGAATACTTTCTGTCTATATCTGATAAATTCACAATTTCGAAAGTTTTGGCAAATCTCGAGTTATTGAAACCTCTTTTCGGCAGTCTTCTGGTAAGCGGCATTTGACCGCCCTCAAAACCTGGTCTTACGCCCCCTCCGGATCTTGCCTTCTGGCCTTTGTGTCCTCTGCCGGAAGTGGTACCAAGACCGCTGGAGCCACCTCTGCCGCGTCTTTTTCTGTCTTTATTGGCATTATCTGCCGGTTTTAAGTCGTGCAACTTCATTTAGACACCTCTTAAATAATTTCCTGTACGGTTTTTCCTCTTGCTGCGGCAACTTCTTCCAGAGTTCTTATACTTAAAAGTCCGTTTAATCCTGCATAAAGAAGATTCAAAGGATTTCTGCTTCGAGTGGACTTGGCGAGTATGTTCTGAACACCTGCAAGCTCAAACAGCGACCTTGTAACACTTCCTGCAATGATACCTGTACCGGGCGCAGCAGGCTTCATAACAATTTCGGCCGCACTGTATTTGCCAATCGTTCCATGAGGAATAGTCCCTTTTACCACAGGAACCTCCACAAGATTCTTCTTGGCGTCATCGGAAGCTTTTTTTATGGCATCAGGTACTTCGCGGGCTTTTCCCTGACCTATTCCAACTCTTCCATTATAATCGCCAACCACAACGATAGCAGTAAACCTGAAAATTCTACCGCCTTTTACAACCTTTGTAACCCTTCCTATGTTTACAACTTTATCCACTAACTGGTTATCATTTGTGCTCAATGTATCCTCCTTGTTTAAAATTCGAGGCCGGCCTCTCTTGCTGAATCAGCAAAGGCCTTGATATTGCCGTGATAAATATATCCGCTTCTGTCAAATACAACTTCTTTGCAGCCTTTTTCCAAAGCTCTTTCGGCGACTCTTTTGCCTACCTCAGTAGCTGACTGCTTATTCGCATTACCTTTATTGTCTTTTTCTATACTTGATGCCGATGCCAATGTCACACCATTTTCATCATTTATCAATTGTGCATAAAAATATTTATTACTTTTAAATACACACAATCTTGGCTTATCAGCAGTACCTGATATTTTTTTTCTTATTCTGAAATGTTTTTTTCTTCTGACTTCACTTCTGCTTAACTTAGCCACTTTTCACCCCACTATTTTCCAGATTTGCCGGCTTTTCTTATAATACGCTCATCTTCGTATCTGACACCTTTACCTTTATACGGTTCAGGCTTCCTGAGCTTTCTTATATCAGCCGCAACCTGGCCGACCTGTTGCTTACTTACACCTTTCACAATGAGTTTCTGATTACCCTCAACGGCAAATTCAATACCTTCGGGAGGATCCACCACAATTGGGTGTGAGTAACCCAGAGAAAAATCCAGGCTCTTGCCCTTCAAAGCAACCCTGTATCCGACACCTTGAATCACAAGGCTGCGCTGAAAACCTTCGGATACACCTATAATCATATTGTTAATCAATGTCCGGGATAAGCCGTAAAGAGATCTGCTCTTCTTGCTGTCATCGTTAATAGAAACTGAGATACTGCTCTCTTCAAGATTAACATTAACCAAAGGATGGATTGTTTCAGAAAGTTTGCCCTTGGGTCCTTCAACAGCTACGACATTATCTTTTACACTAACTTTGACACCTGCCGGTATCTCTATTGGTTTTTTTCCGATTCTAGACATAATTTATACCCCATTTACCAGATTTGACACAGATATTCACCGCCGATTTTTTCATTGATACAATCTTTGACGGTCTTTAATCCATGGGAAGTAGAAACGATCCCTGTGCCCAGTCCACCAAGTACAGGGCTAAGATTTTTTGATTTTACATATTGCCTTCTACCCGGTTTACTTACCTTTTTAAGGCCTTTAATAACCGGATCACCCAATTCAGAATATTTCAGAAGAACATTAATCGTGCTTTTATTGTTTTCCGTGACAACACGATAGTTTTTAACATATCCTTCGTTTTTCATTATTTCCAGAATTGATTCTTTTAATTTGGAATACGGCAAACTAACCTGTTGATGGTTCACCATATTTGCATTTCTGATACGTGCCAGCATATCCGATACTGGATCAGTCATTACCATAATTCATCTCCTTTTTTCGAGGTAATCGATATCCAAGCTGTTTACCAGCTTGCTTTTTTCACACCAGGTACCATTCCCTCATTTGCCAGCTGTCTGAAACAAATCCTGCACATATCAAATCTTCTTATGTAAGATCTTGCTCTGCCGCAAATGGGACACCTGTTATATTCTCTTACCTTAAATTTTTTCTTTCTCATTGCTGAGTAGTATTTCGATGTTTTTGCCACAATTTCCTCCTAACTTTCTGCAAATGGCATTCCAAGTGCCCTTAGAAGCTCTCTTGCTTCCTCGTCTGTTTGTGCTGTTGTGCTTATAATAACATCAAAACCTCTAATTTTATCGATCTTATCGTAATCGATTTCAGGAAACACAATTTGCTCTTTTAGGCCAAGAGCGTAATTTCCCCTTCCGTCAAAAGATTTCGGATTTACACCGGAAAAGTCTCTCACCCTTGCCAAAGCAACATTAATCAGACGGTTCAAAAATTCATATGCTCTTTCACCTCTCAGAGTAACTTTACACCCGATGGGCATACCTTCTCTGAGTTTAAATCCGGCAATCGATTTCTTAGCTTTAGTAATAACCGGTTTTTGACCGGCAATCATTGTCATATCACTAACAGCATTTTCCAGAATTTTAGGATTACCAATAGCTTCTCCAACACCCATATTAAGAACAACTTTTTCTATCTTAGGTATCTGCATAACATTTTTATACCCAAACTTATTTTGCAGGTGTGGAATCACTTCATTTCTGTATTTTTCCTTCAAAACAGACATCCTATACCTCTCTATTAATCTTTATCGACAATTTCGCCGCATGACTTGCAAAATCTCTGTTTCTGTCCGGATCCGAGAACTTTAACACCAAGTCGCACACCGGTATCACACTTTTTGCAGTAATACATTGCATTTGAAATGTCTATCGGCATCTCTTTTTCATGAATTCCGCCGTCCGGATCCATAGGATTCGGTTTTGTGTGCCTCTTAACCACGTTGACATCCTCTAAAAACAACTTACCGTTTTTTTTGTCAACTTTAAGTATTTTAGACTTTTTGCCCTTATCTTTTCCCACTTTAACGACAACGGGGTCTTCTTTTTTAAGTTTATATTTTACCAATGCCATTATTACCTCCTAAAGTACCTCAGGAGCCATGGATACTATTTTTACAAATCCCTTAGCTCTCAAATCCCTTGCAACCGGGCCGAAAACACGTGTACCAAGCGGCTCGTTATTTTTGTTTATCAAAACGGCAGCGTTATCATCAAATTTGATATAGGTCCCGTCTGTACGCCTGTTTTCCTTCCTCGTTCTTACTATTACAGCCTTAACAACAGAGCCTTTTTTAACATTACTGTCAGGTATTGCATCTTTTACACTCGCAACAATAATGTCACCAATTCTGCCGTATTTCTTTTTTGAGCCTCCAAGCACTTTAATGCATTGTAGCTCTCTCGCACCAGAGTTATCTGCCACTTTTAGATTAGATTGTATCTGAATCATATTTATACCCCTAAACTATTTAACTATTATCTGCAGCCCCAATCGGACGTTCTATCAACTTTACAAATCTCCAGCGTTTGGTTTTGCTGAGAGGCCTTGTTTCCATAATTTCCACTATATCGCCCACTTTACATTCATTGTTCGGGTCATGAGCTTTAAACTCTTTACTTCTTTTAATATACTTTTGGTATCTGCTGTGAAGTTTAAGCCCTTCAACTTTAACAACAATCGTGTTGTCCATTTTATTACTGGTAACAACGCCTTTTCTTGTTTTTCTTACACCTCTTTCCTGCATCTTATACCTCTGCTTTTTTCTCTTTTAGGATTGTTTTCAACCTGGCGATATCTCTGCGCGTCATTTTAATTTTCGACGTATCTTCCAGTTCTCCGGTTGCCAGTTTAAATTTGAGTCTGAACAAATCCTCACTGAGCTCTTTTTCTTTATTTTCAATTTCAGTGACTGTCATTTCTCTTATCTCTGAAGGATTCATTCCTCGCCTCCTTCAACCTGGGATTTTCTGACAAACTTACATTTTACAGGCAGTTTGTGGGAAGCAAGTCTCAAAGCTTCCTGCGCTTTCTCTTCGGATACTCCGCGCACTTCATATAATATTGTACCTTCCTTAATAGGAGCCACATAAAATTCAACAGCACCTTTACCTTTACCCATTCTTGTTTCAGCAGGTCTTTGAGTAATTGGTTTATGGGGGAAAATCCTGATAAATACCTTTCCTCCCCTTCGCAACGACCTGTTAATAGCAATCCTGGCGGCTTCTATCTGTCTGCTGGTAATTTTGCCCTTCTGAGTAGCCTGCAAACCATATTCTCCAAATTCTATAGAATTGCCTTTTGTAGCTTTTCCTTTGATTCTGCCTTTAAACTGCTTTCGGTATTTTAATTTTTTTGGCATTAACATGATTAATCTACCTCTGCACTACTATTATTCTTAGCTTCAATTATTTCACCTTTAAAAAGCCAAACCTTAACTCCGATAATCCCATATGTGGTCAAAGCTTCGGAATAACCGTACTCAATATCTGCTCTCAGCGTTTGAAGCGGAACTCTTCCTCTTATGTACCACTCGGTTCTCGCCATATCCGATCCGGCAAGTCGTCCTGATGACATAACTTTTATCCCCTGAGCTCCGGCTTTCATAGCCTGCAGTACGGCTTTTTTCATTGCCCTACGGAAGGCAACCCTTCTGATCAACTGAAAACCTATGTTATCAGCGATCAACTGTGCATCGGTTTCGGGCTTCTTAATCTCCCTGATACCGACCTGTACATCAGCAGCAGTGAATTTATTAAGCTCTTTTTTCAATTTTTCTATCTCAGCCCCTTTCTTGCCGATAACAATCCCGGGCCTGCTTGTATTGAGGGTTATTTTAAGTTTAGAGCCCATTCTTTCTATATCAACTGAAGACACTCCGGCCTGTTTCAGCCTCTTTTTAAGGAAATCTCTGATTTTCAGATCTTCCATAAGATTTTTTCTGTATTCCCTTTTACCTGCATACCAAACGGACTTCCAGTTTTTATTAACTCCAATCCGAATTCCCACAGGATGTACTTTTTGACCCACTATTTCACCTCCACTATTCCGACAAAACAACTGTTATATGACTGGTCCTTTTGCGTATCATTGTCGCCCGGCCGTAGGCTCTCGGCATATATCTTTTCAGAATAGGACCGCCGTCAACTTTGATTTCCTTTATCTTCAGTCCGGAAACATCTCTCACGCCATGATTTTCTTCAGCGTTTGAAACTGCAGACTTTATAACTTTCGTTATATCTTTTGCCGCTTTCTTCGGTGTAAAATTAAGAATATCTATTGCGGCTTCCGCACTTTTGCCTCTTACCAAGTCAGCTACGAGACGAGCTTTTCTGGGAGATACTCTTACATACCTTCCTTTAGCTTGAACATCCATGATCATCCCACCTATCTCTTAACTTTTTTGTCATCTTTTTTATGGCCGCGAAACGTACGCGTCAAAGCAAACTCACCGAGCTTGTGACCGACCATATTCTCAGTTACATACACAGGGATAAATTTGTTACCATTATGCACTGCAAATGTCAAACCCACCATTTCAGGCAGAATTGTACTTCTTCTTGACCAGGTTTTAATAACCTTTTTATCCCCTTTCTCTTTTGCTGTGTTTACTTTATCCAGCAAATGATCATCTATAAAGGGTCCTTTTTTGAGGGATCTCGGCACGTTATCCTCCTTTATCTACGCCTTGAAATAATATATTTATTTGTCGGCTTGTTACGCTTTCTTGTTTTGTAACCCTTGGTTGGTTTACCCCATGGCGTAACAGGATGTCTGCCGCCGCTTGATCTTCCTTCACCACCACCGTGGGGATGGTCGATCGGGTTCATGGCAACGCCACGAACACTTGGGCGTATTCCAAACCATCTGTTCTTTCCGGCTTTGCCTACAGACAGATTTTCATGTTCAGGATTACTAACCTGTCCAACTGTTGCCCTGCATTCGGCGTTTACCAGCCTGATTTCACCGGAAGGCAGTCTGACGTGGCAATACCCCTTTTCCTTTGAAAGAAGCTGGGAATAAGTACCGGCCGATCTTGCCAGTTGCCCGCCTTTGCCAGGCCTAAGCTCCACATTATGAAGGACAGTCCCCACGGGGATCTCTTTCAGCAACAGTGAATTACCTGGTTTTATGTCGGCATCTTTCCCACTTAAAACATTATCACCGACTTTCAGCCCGATAGGCGCAAGAATATATCTTTTTTCACCATCGGCGTATACAACAAGCGCAATCCTTGCACTCCTGTTCGGATCATATTCTATTGTTTTAACGACACCGGGAACATCAATCTTATTCCTTTTAAAGTCAATTACTCTGTAAAGCCTTTTGTTTCCACCGCCTTTATGCCTGACTGTAATTCTTCCGTAACTGTTTCTTCCACCTTTTTTAGCCAGAGGCTTTACCAATGACTTTTCAGGTCTCTCAGCAGTCACATTGGAATAATCATCATTTGTTCTGAACCTGACACCAGGTGACGTCGGTTTATATTTTTTAACACCCATAACATTCCTCTCTTAAACAAACTCAAGCTTTTGATCTTCTTCTAACACAACCACCGCTTTTTTCCAGTCATCTCTTCTTCCCAGAGTAAGGCCGAAACGTTTCTTTTTGCCCTTAAAATTCATGGTCTGTACATCTTTGACTTTAACTTCAAAGAGTTCTTCCACAGCTTGCTTTATTTGTAATTTATTAGCCTGCGGATGAACCGAAAACACGACTTGATTCTGATCTTCTTTTAAACTTACGGCCTTTTCAGTAATCAAAGGCTTTTTAATTACATCATAAACAGATATCATTTTTCCAATACCTCCATAACTTTTTGAAGGCATTCCTGAGACATTAAAAT
>Ga0208664_100002_pt1 | contig 152926 bp, 140 predicted proteins | sample Wag42014_10_20_FD_187332 | JGI IMG/M metagenome (GOLD analysis project Ga0208664, IMG submission 187332) | Deep subsurface shale carbon reservoir microbial communities from Ohio, USA - Utica-2 Time Series 2014_10_20 (SPAdes) (version 2) ... | reverse complement strand
GTTTTTACTAATATTATTAGAAAAGGATTACCCCACTTTGTCTATTCTATAATTTTAATCACTGAGTTTTATTGGCATTCATACAACATCCCAATTTTTGGTTGAAAATATGCGTTTTTGCATTTATAAAATGATACCAATTTGAAGTAACCCGGAGGAAAATTATGGCTGAGAAGAAAGTTCCTTTTAATAAAGAAGAAATAGAGCAGATTGCTGAAAAGTATCCCACACCGTTTCATATTTATGATGAGAAGGCAATCAGAGAGAATGCCCGCAGACTGAAAAAAGCTTTCAGCTGGCTTGGAGACAATTTTAAGGAGTATTTTGCAGTAAAAGCCACTCCCAATCCCCATATATTAAAAATCATGAAAGATGAGGGTTTCGGAACGGATTGCAGTTCTCTTCCCGAACTTATATTATCTGAAAAAGCCGGGATAAGCGGCGAGAATATTATGTTTACTTCAAATGAAACCCCGGCAAAAGAGTACAGTAAAGCTAAAGAGCTGGGCGCTATCATTAATCTCGATGATATAACTCACATCAATTATTTGGAAGAGCAGGTGGGCTTGCCGGAATTGCTGAGCTTCAGATATAATCCCGGACCTTTGAGAGAAGGAAATGCCATAATAGGTAATCCTGAGGAGGCTAAATACGGGTTTACCAAGGAACAGCTGTTCGAAGGATACCGCATGATAAAAGAGAAAGGAGTGAAGCGTTTCGGTATTCATACGATGGTGGCTTCAAATGAACTAAATGCAGATTATTTTGTTGAGACCGTCAATATGCTGGTGGACTTGGTTATTGAAATCCACAGGGAGCTGGGAATAAATTTTGAATTTATCAATATGGGAGGCGGAATAGGTATCCCATATAAACCTGATCAAAAGCCAGTTGATCTTGAATATGTTGCAAATGAAGTGAAGAAAATATTTGATAAAAAAATAAAAGGTTCTGCGCTGGATCCGTTGAAACTATATATGGAAAACGGCAGAATGATAACTGGCCCGTATGGTTATCTTGTGGCACGGGCTATACATAAAAAGGAAATCTATAAAAATTATATAGGGCTTGATGCAAGTATGGCTAATCTGATGAGACCGGGCATGTATCAGGCATATCATCATATCACTGTTATGGGCAAAGAGGATAAACCTAATGATCATACATACGATATAGTGGGGTCTTTGTGTGAAAACAACGATAAATTTGCCATTGACCGCAAACTGCCGAAAATTGAGATAGGAGATATAATTGTAATCCATGACGCCGGTGCCCACGGTCATGCAATGGGGTTTAATTATAACGGCAAACTCAGATCTGCCGAACTCCTCCTTAAGCCTGACGGTAGCGTAAAGCAGATAAGAAGAGCGGAAACCATTGACGATTATTTTGCAACGCTGGATTTTTCAGATTTATGAAAACCTACACCTACACTTCGTAGGTGTAGGTAAGGCAACTTAATCCCTTACAACAAATACGGAACACTTTGATCTTCTTACAACTTTTTCTGTTGTGCTTCCGAAAAAAGCTTCCTCTATAAAAGATTTACTGTGTGAAGCGATAACAAGAAGGTCTGTGCCTGCTTCGGTCTCATAGTTGAGGATTTCATGATACGGCACACCTTTCTTAACGGTGTAATTTATTTTTAAATTCTTGCCGTTAAGGATTTTTTTGGCCTGTTTTTTCATCTCATTCATACTTTCTTTTTCCATTCGTTCCGTTAGTTCCTTTTGCGTTTCATTGTCCAGATAAGCCATGGATATTCCCACTTCATCGGGGATTACATGAAGGAGAAAAATTTCTGAATTAAACGTTTCTGCAATATCAACGGCCTTTTTCAAAGCTTTATCGGAGTATTCCGAAAAATCAGTAGGAACCAATATTTTTTCTGTTTTGTACATGATATCCTCCTTTTATTATAAATTTTTTAACGCTACGTTGGCTGCCACCAAAAGGCTGTCCCAAACATTTGCAAAAGGTGGTGCATATGTAAGATCTGTATGGGAAAAATCCTCAACAGTCATCCCTGCATGTATGGCTGTTGATAAAATATCAATTCTTTTTGCGACCGTTCCGTATCCCGTAATTTGAGATCCGTATATTTGCCCTGTTTTGCCGTCGTACAGTAAACATATTTTCTGTGTATCTCCGCCTATATATTTAGGTCTGTCCGGGATACTTATTTCGGTTTTATTATAGTTAAACTTGTAATCGATTAGTTGTTTTTCGTTCAGGCCGGTTGTTGCTACTGAAATATCAAATATCCTGAATGCCGCCGACTGGTTTATTCCGTAAAAAGATTCCATATTATCAATGTTGGCTATATTGTATCCGGATATTCTTCCCATTTTATTGGCTGTTGTGCCCAGAGGCATATAAGTCCAGTCTTTTAATAGCGGAACATAATGTTCTGCACAATCGCCGGCTGCAAAGATATTTTCAAAATTTGTCTGCAGATTGTGGTTCACTTTCACAGCATTTTTGATACCAAGAGTAATACCCGAGCCGCGGAATGTTTCTGTATTAGGTCTTACCCCTATTGCTACTACAACAAAATCACATTCAAAACTCCCCGCTGAAGTGTTAAATAAATTGCCCTGTTTTGAAATTATGTCAGTGCCAGGAAAAAACTTTACCCCTTTTGACTTAAGGTGTGAGAGGGCAAATTGTTGCTGCTCGTCAGGTAAAAAGGGGAGCAGTCTGTCGGACTTCTCAATTATCGTAACATCAATGCCGAGATTTACGAGATTTTCAGCCAGCTCAAGATTAATATAACCGGCACCAACCAAACACGCTTTTTTCGGTTTATTTTTATAGATAAAATTTTTAAGGTTTCTAAGGTGATTAAGGTTTTTAAAATAGAAAACCTTTTCGTCAAATCCTTCGAAATCAAGCCTGTTGTATATTGCACCGGTTGCACAAATAAGATAATCGTAATGGTACTCGTATTCCTGGTTTTTGTTAAAATCATATACCTTTAGTTTGCTTTTCTCAGGAAGTATTTCATTTACCTCGGTGTACAATCTGTAATCAATACCCCTTTTTTTGGTTATTGTTTGATAATCGAGAGCGTACAGATTTTCCGGGGGTGTGTTTTCCATTGTGAGGTTATAAGGCATGCCGCATGCCCCATAGGATAAATCGCCTCTTTTTTCAAACACAACAACTTCGGCATCTTTATTCTCTTTTTTTACTCTGCTTGCGGCGGATAATCCGGCGGCAATTCCCCCGATAACGGCTACTTTCATATTCTCCTCCTTTTGTGAGAATTATAACATAAAAAATATTTAATCGAAAGATTTTACGAATCCCTGCCAATTAGGGCTGTAAGTCTGGGTTTCATTTTCATTAAGCAATGAAGAGATAATTTTCGTGTATTTGCAGTGAAGAAGCATTCTTTTGTGGTTTTTATGACCGTATAAAGTGTCGCCTGTAATCGGCATGCCGATGTATGCGCAGTAAGCTCTGATCTGATGTCGTGAAGCATAATTTAACGAAATGCTGATCAGTGTAATATTATCTCCGGAAATGTCATTGAAATATTTAAGTGGAGTTAAAACAGTTTCATTTCCACCTTTTTCATTTAACACTTTTACCTTTTTACGGTGAGATGCATCTATTTTATAAGAGAGTGTTACGCTTTCTGTTAATTTGCCGCAAATAAACGCAAGATACTCTTTTTTTGTTGAATATTCCGTTAAATTCTTTATGGCTGCAACAACTCCGTCTGTTTCAAAATCCAGTCTGGAAATCAGTTTGTAGCCGGGAAATTCGTTTTTTACAATATCCTGAAGTGTTAAGGGATCAAAAGGGGTTAACCTTTCTGTATGCATAAAGGGAGGCTTATAGAGAAAAAGTACGTTTGAAGTCTGTTTTATAAAAAAGTTTTGAGTGTTATATTTGATTTCAGGCATTTTTATATCGACAGTAATCCTTTCTGTGCTGTTTTTGTTGATATATTTTGAGGACACCGGCTTATTATCAAGCAGTACACAGCCTTCTTTTATAAGTTTTTTGGCTTGTCTGCTGCTCAATTCATATTTTTTTCTGAGAATGTCTACTATATCGATCATAGGAACAAATAGATTAGCTTAAATAAAATCGGTGTAAGAATTGCAGTAGCCACCCCGTTGAGACATATAGCAAGCCCGGATACCGCACCCTCAAGCTGGCCTTCTTCTGCTGCTTTTGCTGTTCCTATCCCATGGGAAGCAGATCCCATTGCCAGACCGAATGCAACTTTGTCTTTTATTTTGAACAGTTTTAGAATTGCAGGTCCCAGTATTGCACCGAAAATTCCTGTACAGATGACCAGAGCAGCCGTTAATGGTGGAATCCCTCCGATTTTATCTGAGATGGACATTGCTATCGGTGTGGTGACCGACTTTGGAGCTATGCTTGCAACTACCTCCCTGGATGCTCCTAAGAATTTTGCCGTCAGTGCTGCTGATAATATGCCTACAGTGCTTCCTATGATAGTGGACAGTATTATTGAGAAACCGCGCTTTTTTATCTCACCAAGTTGAAGATAGAGGGGAACTCCCAAAGCTACCACAGAAGCCGGCAGAAAAAAGCTTATTATTTTAGCGCCTGCAAAATAGGTGTCATAGTCTATATTGAAAATTTTAAGAAAAACAATAATGGAAACAATGGATAACAGAATAGGATTAAGGAGAAAAAATTTAAATTTTGAATATAATTTTGAAGAGAAAAAATAAACCCCGAAAGTCAACATTACGGCAAATACAGGGGATTCAATCATTTTGTCTTCCTTTATCCAGTATCTGCTGGGAAACCCCAACCACTATCAAAACCAATATGGCACTCAAAAAAAATGAAACAACGATGGATAAAAAAGAATTTCCTATCAGATCGAAATAAAGCATGACTCCCACCCCCGGAGGTATGAAAAGAAAAGCCATATTTTTCACCAAAACTTCTGCTGCATTTTTCACCAGATCGAGTTTGACAATATTGAATCGGAGTGCACCTGTAAGGTACAGCATTCCTATGACACTGCCCGGAATGGGAATATTGAGAATTTCTGAAGTGGAGTTACCGAGAAAGAGGAATAGAAAAATTATAAAAAGACCGGAAATCATATATAACCTGACTCGCTTATTTATTTAGATATAAAGAAAAATCATTATATAGTCAAGTTGATTGAGGTGTAAGCGGGTAATACCGTAATGAGTGATGCGTAAGGCGTAAAGCGTGAAAGGGTGATGTTCAAAGTTCAACGTTCAATGTTCTTAATTCAGTTTTTACAGGCTTGCGGGACTCAGCTTGCTGGGTGACACGTGAAGTCCCGCTTCCAAAAGACCAAAAAACACATTATGCAAAGCTCTTATTTTGATTTTCAGTTGCCGGTAGAGTCTCTAAGCGACGGAGCTACCCATATTTCAGCAGTTGATTCAAGTTTGCTAACATAAGAATTTAGTGCTGCTTCGCTTTTTATGTTGGAAATAAAATTTTTGATATCCGGGTGATCTTTGTTCTCCGGGAAATCCGGAGTTTTTATATCTGCCAGTTCAATAAGGTATACCTTTGAATTTACGGTATACGGTTTATCGAGGGTGCTTCCCTTTTCAGCGTCAAAGATATTTTCAGTCATTTTGCTGTTAATACCAACCCCGGGGATATTCTCAGCTCTTTTGAAAAAAGGTGTTGTGGTATAATTCTGATTGATACTGTCTGATATATTCTCAATATTTTTATTTTCTTTCAGAAGCTTTTCAGCATAATTCTGGGCCTTTTGTATACTTTGATCCTGAATATAGTCCTGCCTGACTTTATCCTCTATTTTGCTGAATTCGGGTATATAGGAATCCTTTCTGTCAGCGACTTCAAAAATATATTTTTTGTCACCTATATCGATAACATTGCTGATCTCAGTTTCCGGAAGATCAAACAGCTGGTTTTTTACATCCGGATTTCCCTTTAAAGGGAACACATCCTCGTAAGTATTGAAGTATTTCGTTGTATGAACAGTAATATTGTCGTTTTTTGATTCATAAGCTGAAATGTTTGAGGCCTTTAAAATTTTACTGTAAATTCTGAAAACCTTGTCATTGAAATTTTGGTCTTTGTTTTGTTCTTTCAGTTTTTCAGCTATGGAGTCTTTAGCTTCCTGAAATGTAAGATCTTTGGCTTTTTGATGATCGGTGACTTTGATTATATGAAACCCGAACGGAGTTTTTACAATACCGCTTGTTTCGCCGGTTTGTAGAGAAAAAGCTGTATTTTCAAACTCTTTTATCATTTCACCCTTTTTGAAATATCCCAAATCACCACCGTTTTGTGCACTGGCGTCTTCAGAATATTTTTTTGCCATCTCTGCGAAGTCTTTCCCTTTCTTGAGTTGCGCCAAAATATCCTCTATTTTACTTCTGGCTTGTTTTACTTCGGTTTCATTGTCAAAGTTTTTTACACGTATAAGGATATGGCTTGCCCTGACTTTTTCCGGCTGACTGAACTCCGATTTATTTTGAAAATAGTAACTCTCCATTTCCTGCTGAGTAATGTCAGTTTTGATGTCAAAATCCTGAGGGTCGAATTCTACATATTTTAATTTGATTTCTTCTGGAATCCTGTAATTTTCTTTGTTATCAACGAAATAGGTTCTCAAAGCTTCTTTTTTTACCTTTACGCTGTCTTTGAACGATGATGGATTGAATGAAATATACCTTATCTTTGCTTCGGTGTTACGGTAAGCATATTCTTTTTTTATCTCTGCGGGGGTAACCCGTGTTGAGTTTCTAATCATATTTCTAAATTTGGAGATTTTGATATCTTCTTTTAAGCTCTGCTCAAAAGCTGCCGGTGTTAATCCGTTGGCCCGTAAAACATTGGTGTATCTTTCAGGGCTGAACTGACCGTTTTGAAGAAAAGATGAGATATTGGTGAGTTCATTCATTACTTCGGTATCGGAAACGGGAATATTGAGTTTATTCGCCTGTTCGAGTAAAAGATATTTGTTTTTTAACTCTGTTATAACCTGTTTTTGTATTTCTTCATTTGAAGGCATCTGCCCGGACTGATTACCGAATAGCTGTCTTAATGTATTTGCTGTGTTTTGATATGAATTTTGATATTCCTCGTAGGAAACTTTGTATTCATTAACTTTCAGTGCATAATTATTGCCGCTTTGATTTTTGCTCCCAACACCCCAGACAAGAAAGATTGTACCTATAAATGCAGCAATAACAAGCCATAGGAAAACACTGAGAAGTCTTTTTTGATTCCTGAATCGTTTCAGCATCGTCTACCTCTTAATTTAAATAATAAATTGATAATATAGAGGCCCGACAGGGATTCTCCGGCACATGGAAGGCAATGCTACCGTTGCTCCCTTCCGGGCCTGGCGGGGTTCACACTGCCTCCATTGCAGAGGCCCCGTCGGGCCACTATATTCCCAAGATAACGCGAAGAAAATGGCACGGCGCCAAATTCTCCCGAATGGTATGTATAATTACAAAAATGGCTGAAATCAAGAGTTTTTTTCAGAATGTTGTCTACACTTCGCTTGATACCGTGATGGGTTATGAGCCGTGATGAGTAATGCGTAACGCGTGAGGTAATTAAAGGTCGTTAGAGGTAGTTGAGGTAGTTAAGGTTCACCCCGCCGATTTAATCTTTTATTAAGGGCGGGGTGCCAGCCGTTTTCACCAATAACAAATATACCAATATACTACTCAACTAATACACCACTCAGCCAATTACTATCTCATCATCTCTCTATTTCCCTACTTTACTACCTCACAACCTCACTATCTCACACTCTCACTCTTCTACTTCTTGTCTTTATCATCATCCTTCGTAAATTTTTCAAAAAGTTTAAACATCTCGATAGGTATTGGGAATACAATAGTGGAATTTTTCTCATTGCCAATTTCGTTAAGTGTCTGAAGATATCTTAACTGGATTGTTATGGGATTGGTGGACATTATATCACTTGCCTGGGAAAGTTTTTCGGCTGCTTCCAGTTCGCCCTTGGCATTGATAACTTTGGATCTTCTTATTCTTTCCGTTTCAGCCTGCTTTGACATGGCTCTCTGCATTTCATTAGGCAAATCGATATGCTTTATTTCCACCGCACTAACCTTTACACCCCATGGATCGGTCTGTGAATCGATAATTGTCTGGAGATCGCTGTTGATTTTATCCCTGTTTGAAAGGATGTCGTCCAGCTCAAATTGTCCTATAATACTTCTCAGTGTTGTCTGACAGAGCTGGGAGGTGGCGGTCAGGTAATTTTCCACTTCCAGAATGGCTTTATCAGAATGCACTACCCTGAAATATACAACGGCATTTACTTTAACAGAAACGTTGTCTTTGGTGATTACGTCCTGTGGCGGCACATCCATAACAACAGTCCTCAGGTTAACCTTGATAAGTTTTTCTACAAAAGGTATCAGAATGATTAAACCGGGTCCTCTTATTCCTACAAACCTTCCCAGTCTGAAAACAACTCCTCGCTCATATTCTCTTAGAATCTTAAGAATATTAACAAGCAAGGAGAGTACAAGCAAAATAATTATTGCAATCAATGTTGTGGTATTAAACATATTGACCTCCTGCTGAATATTTTGTACTATTATCGTTTATTATAACTTATTAAATATAAATAATAAAGGTGTTTTGATGATTTTAAGTATGACCGGTTTTGGGAGGAATTTTCTTGCGAACGATTTCTGTTATGTGAAAACAGAAATCAAAAGTGTAAACAGTAAGTATCTGGATTTGAGGTTCAGGCTGCCTAAATTATTCAACTATCTTGAAATAGATCTGATGAATATTTTCAGAGAAAAAGCTCAGCGCGGTAAAATTGATATTAATGTGGATGTGCAGTTCAGAAAACCTGTTAAAATACCGAAAATAAATCACAATATGCTCAACCTCTATCTCGATGCTCTCAGGGAGATACAGATGGAAAGCGAGGTTTTGGATGATATCCGCATAGACCATCTGATTCATTATGATGATATATTGGAATTCAACGAAGACAAAGAGACTGAAGAAAAGGTGGGGGCATTTATAAAGGATTCTGTCAGCCAGGCACTCCAGGAGCTTCACAGTATGAGGAAAAAAGAAGGGGAGAACCTTTATAATGATTTAAAGGAGAGAATAAAAAGACTGAAAGAATCGGCGAAAAATATAGATAAGTTAAAAAACAGTGTTTTTGATTACTGGTTTGATAAATTTAAGAAACGGATGGAAAAACTGGATATAGAAGTTCAGGAGGACAGAATTACCCAGGAAGCAGGTTTTTATGCGGAAAAAGCTGATATTACCGAAGAGGTTGTAAGAATAGATTCACATCTGAAGCAATTTATGAATACGCTGGAAAAAGAAGAGTTCTGCGGTAAAAAACTTGATTTTATATCCCAGGAGCTTCACAGAGAATTTAATACAATAGGTTCCAAAAGTAACTCAGCGGACGTAGTGAATATTGTTGTTTCCGCAAAGAGTGAAATCGATAAGATCAGGGAACAGGTACAGAATATTGTATAGCAAAGATACTGCAAAAAAAACAGGTAAGCTCTTTGTTGTCAGTGCTCCGAGTGGTGCCGGGAAAACGAGTCTGTGCAGTAAATTAATTAGAAAATATCCCGATTTGAAATATTCCATTTCGCATACTACCAGAAAACCGAGGAAAAATGAGGAAGAGGGTAAAGATTACTTTTTTGTGGATGAAAATCGGTTCAACCAGATGATAGAGAATGGGGATTTTATTGAGTGGGCTGTTGTTCATGAAAATTATTACGGCACATCGGCAGCTTTTATAAAGCAGCAGCTGGAGAACGGCTACGATGTTATTCTGGATATCGACCCGCAGGGAGCAAGGATTCTGAAAAAGAAGCTGGGATACGGTGTATATATTTTTATTGTTGCATCAAGTCTTAAAGAACTGGAAAACAGACTTAAAAAAAGACGCAGCGAGAGTGAGGAAAAGATTAATAAAAGATTGCAAAACGCGATAAAGGAAGTAAAATATTACAGAAATTACGATTATTTAATTCTAAATGATGATTACAATAATGCGTTTTATGAGCTTGAATGTATATTTGTTGCTGAACATTTAAAAACGTCGGAAATCGAAAATATAGAAGATATTATGAACCTGGAGGTTTAGATGCCGTTACTTGATATTGAAAAAGGTGTTAGAAAAAAGGAAATTAAAAGCAGATTCAGACTTGTCCATCTGGCCGGAATACGCTCTAGGGAGCTCCTTAATCCTAAAGAAAATACACTCCCTTGCCAGGAAGAAAATTACGATAAATATACCACAAAGGCTCTTTCAGAAATCATAGAGGGTAAAGTGGCTTTTGAGCTTATTAAGGAGGAGTCTGAAACGTCCGATGAGTAATGTCTTGATTGGTGTAACGGGCGGAATTGCCTGTTACAAAGTCCCTTCACTGTGCAGAAGGCTTCTTGATAAAGGACACAGTGTTAAAGTTATTATGACGGAAGCCGCAACCAAGTTTATTACACCGTTGACTTTTGAATCGGTAACACATGATAGAGTATATATTGATGATTTTAAAGAAGGGGAAGAACCTGACAATATTTACCATATCGATCTTGTGAAGTGGGCTGACGCTTTTATCATAGCTCCTGCTTCGGCCAATACGATTGCGAAGGTTTCATATGGAATTGCCGATAATCTCCTTACATCGTCGGTTCTGGCAAAGCCTGATGATGTACCTTTGATAATTGTTCCTTCAATGAATACCGTTATGTATGAAAGCCGACAGAATCAGAGCAATTTGACCAGAGTGTATGAATTAGGATATGATGTTGTTGATCCGGTTGTTGGAAATCTGGCATGTAAGGATGTGGGAATTGGGAAAATGCCTGAACCTGAAGATCTGGCGAATCTTGTTGATTCCAGACTGAAAAGCCGTGATGAGTATAAAAATATAAATTTTCTTGTAACAGCCGGCGGGACAAAAGAGTATATCGATCCTGTGAGATTCATATCAAATAAATCCAGCGGAAAGATGGGGCTTGCTTTCTGTGACAGTATAAAGGAAAGGGGTGGGAACTTTCGTCTTATTTGTCCGGACTCCGTTGAAGCGCATTATCCGGCTGTTTTTGCCGATACAGCTGAAGATATGCTTGCGAGAGTTAAGGATTTTATTTCTGAATGCGACATTTTGATAATGGCTGCGGCGGTTGCGGATTATAAACCAAAAAAATATTTTCCTTCCAAAATCAAAAAGAGCAACGGCCATATGTGCGTTGATCTTGAGAAAAACCCTGACATTCTTCATGAAATTGCAGGAGATAAACGTAAAGATCAGGTTTTTGTGGGATTTGCCGCTGAGAGCGAGAATTTAAAGGAAAATGCGTTAAAAAAACTGAGGGATAAAAATCTTGATATGATAGTTGCAAACGATATTTCCAGAGAAGATATCGGGTTTGATTCTCTATACAACGAGGTTACTGTATTTTTTGCAGACGGAAGGGTGGAAAATACAGGTAAAAAGAAAAAAAGTGAAGTTGCCGAGGATGTACTTAATTTTGCTGTAAATATGCTTGAAAATAAAAAAGAGCTCTAAATAAATCTTAAGTGCTACGGTGAATACCGTAATGCGTTATGGGTTATGGGTCATGGGTGATAGGTATTTGGGTTATGGTGTGGTGGAAAGTCCAAGGGAGATGATTAAATGGTCAGGTCAATTCAACTATTTGGCCACTCAACTACTCAACCATTTTTTCAAACAACTATTACTAAAGTCTCACTTACAAAAACATAAAAGAGCGCATTAATCAAAGGCTTTAAAAGGGTTTTTTAGTTATGGATATTCTAAAGGATGTATATGGAGTGGAATTTTTACTCCTTAATGAAAAAGACGGAAATTTCCGTGTTAGTGAATCTTCATCAGAAACCGGTTATGTTACTGGAGATGTGAACAGTGAAATGCAGAATTTGCTGAATAAAGTTTCTGTATGTACGGAATGTCCTCTGCACAAAACAAGATCAAATGTTGTGTTTGGCGAAGGCAACACCGATGCACGTCTTATGTTTATCGGAGAGGGCCCGGGTGCAGAGGAGGACAGGCAGGGTCGTCCCTTTGTGGGACGTGCAGGTCAGCTTCTTACGAAAATGATCAACGCCATGGGGCTGGAAAGGGAAGAAGTGTTTATAGCAAACATTGTGAAATGCAGACCTCCCCAGAACAGAAATCCGTTTAAAGATGAAATATCCACCTGTATCGGTTATCTGTATAAACAGATTGAAATAATTAAGCCCGAAGTGATTATATCTTTAGGCGGTGTTGCAGCACAGACACTGCTCAATACCGAAAAAGGTATCTCCCGGTTAAGAGGTAAGTTTACAGAATTTAAAGGTATTAAAATAATGCCTACTTTTCATCCTGCTTATTTATTAAGAAACCCTAAGATGAAAAAGCCTGCCTGGGAAGATTTGCAGGAGGTTATGAAAATTCTGGATATTAAGAAATAAATTGTTTTTCCTTTTGTGTTTTATGGTAATATTGATTAAATCGTCATTGTTAATTTAATCCAGGGGAAAAGATTGAAAAGATACCTGCTACATTTTTTTCTGTTAATAAGCCTGTCTGTTTTTTTTATAATTTCATGCTCAACACCCAAACTTGATCCTATGTCTATGCAGATTAAGCAGGAGGATCAGGAGCAGGTGATAATCCCTGATGTATGCAAACCCCAGTACAAAAATAAAACTTACAGGGTAGCCGTTGTACCATTTCTTAATAATACAAGCTATGCTGAAATGACAGCCCGGAATTCACAGATAGAAGGCCAGGCGGACATCAGGCGCAGGGAAATGGGAGCAGGGGGTGTTATTGTCGGTCCCGGAGCAGCCGGTATCGGTTATGCCGGAGCCAGCAAGACGGATATTAATTATTCGGCGAATGTTAATACATTTATGCGTCAGATAGCCCCTAAAATAGGTGAGTTTGCCCAATCTGCGGTTGAAAATACAATTGTAAATCTCGGCGGAGTGGATGTGTTTACAAGGTCACAGATGCAGAATGTTCTTAATGAGCAGAATTTTCAAATGAATCTTGCGGATCAGAATACTATCGTACAATTTGGTAAATTGGCGGGTGTGGATTATATTATTTCCGGCAGCGTAGACTATATAAATGCAAAATATATTCCCAAAACGAAGCTGGAGGACACAGGCAATGTGTGGCTAAACCTTACTCAGGCTGTGGCAAAGTCGATGACGGAAGGCTGGAATGTGACCACGGAGATGACAATTCAGATGATAGATGTTGCCACAGGACAGGTAGTTGTTTCCAAAAAGGTCAAAGGGAGAGAGTTAGGCGGTACTAAGCCGGGGTTTAATCCTGAGCTCGTTATTTCTGCAGCTAAAAAAGCCATGGGTGAATCTGTTGCAGATATAAAACCTGTTTTTTCAAAAAGATTTTCTGTACGCGGTTATATTAATCAGGTGAGAGGCGGAAAATCCGCTGCTTTGATTTCTATCGGCAGAAATGACGGTATCAAACCGGGCGATGCTGTTGAAGCGTATCAGTTTGAAGCCATTAAAGATTTTATGTCAGGTAAAGTTCAGTGTTATAAATCAACAATACCTGTTATTATAACCGTTACAGGCCAAATTAACGAGAACAGTGCATGGGTTATAATTAAGGGTGATGAATCAGTGAAATCGAGGATAAAAGTGGGGACATTGGTTGAAAGAGCTCCACTTGAAGGGCAGGGCTTGTTGGATAAACTGTACTAAATTCGGAGTCATCAAATAAAGGTGTGATCTATGAAGAAAATTTTAATAATTCTATCAGTTCTACTTATACCGTTTTATTTACAGGCTGAGACTGTTACGGCAGTTGGTGAAGCACAGATTAAAAATGATGATATAGCTTCTGCAAAGCTTAAAGCTGTTGCCAGGGCAAAATGGGCTGCACTTGAAAAAGCTGCGGGAGTAAAGGTAAAAGTAGAGACCATTGTGCAGGATGCTGTGTTAGTGGATGAGGCAATAAAGACTGAAGTGGGTGGAGTTATTGAAGATTATAAGATTGCAGATGAAGGTAAAGATGATGATATATATTGGGTGAAGTTAAATGCGGAAGTTTTACCGGAGAAAGCTAAAAAAGCTTTCAGTTTTTTGTCAAAGAATACAAAAATCGCCGTTATGCTCCCTGTCGTACTGCCGAACAATGAGGTGAGAGAAACAAACCCTCTGTCGGAAAAAGTTATTAATGAACTGGCAGCCCAAAATCTTGAGGTCATTGATCTCGCTTCTGCAGGTTCAGAACTGTCAGTTAAAAAACTTGAGTCTGCAATGAACAGCGGCAATTTTATGGCAGTAAGAAATATTGCCAACCAGTTTTTATCCGGAGTAATTCTTGTGGGTAAAGTTGATTCCACTGTTACTGCTAAAAGTGGTAAAGATGTCGGTTATGGAATAACACTTCCTTTCAATGTTGTTACCGGGCGGTTGACATACAGGTTGATAGGTGAAAAAAACGGGCAGAAATTGGTGCTTGAAAGCGGCTATGTTTCCGGAAGGGGGCAGGGACCCACTGTTGAAGATGCCGCATACAGAATGATGGAAAATTTGAGTACCAATGTTTCCAACCGTTTGGTTTCAATGGTGGTGGAAAAAATAAAAGGTATCAATAATAGGACAATAGAAGTTGTCCTGGCTGGAAATAACGATCTGGATAAGCTTATGGAATTAAAAAACGAATTGTCATATATCAGCTGGGTGCTAAATGTTGAAAATAAGTCGGAAGACACGCTGGTGGTGGAATATCCAGAAAAAACCATATACCTTGCAACAGCTATAGATGACTTAATGAAATATGAAATCAAAGAGCTGGACAAATATAAGATTGTTTTAAGAGGCAACTGATAATTCAGATTGCTGAACTTGAAGTGGTTGATAAAGTTAAAAAGGTTGAGTAGGATATTGGAATAGTGGAGTAATGGATGAGTGGTAAATTGGTATATTTGTGTATTGGTTATTAGTACTAAGTACTAAGCGTTAAATTTACAGAGCCAAGGAGAAAAGTCCAGATTGAGGCAGATATTTAGGGAGTTGATATAATTGTTTGCACGATTACCTCTTAACTTATTTAATACATCTACAACCCATACTACCCCTAAGACCCTTATTACCTCAATAACATCAAATATCTCCTCATTACGCATCACGGTTTTAAATGTGGAATTTTTAGGAGGGCGCCAAGAATGGTTTATATTGTAAATGAACTTTTTTCTATGGTATAATTCTACTGAATACAAGCTATGAGGAGGTGCATTATGCCAAAAATAGGTGTGATTTTCAGTGGATGCGGTGTTTTCGACGGAACTGAGATTACCGAAGCTGTTATGACATTATATTTTCTTGAAAAGAAAGGGGCTGATATCGTTTGTATGGCGCCCAATATGGAGCAGTACCATGTTGTTAATCATCTCACTGGGGATGTTGATGAAAGTAAAAAAAGGAATGTTTTGGAAGAAGCTGCCCGCCTTGTCAGAGGCAATATAAAAGATATCAAAGACGTAGACATTAATGAACTGGATGCCCTGGTTATTCCCGGCGGTTTTGGTGCTGCTAAAAATCTGACTACTTATGCAATTGACGGCAATGATTGTAAAGTCAATGAGGATGTTAAAAAGGCAGTTAACACTATTGTTACTTCAAAAAAACCGATGGCGGCAATATGTATAGCTCCTGTTCTTGTGGCCAAAGCTCTTGAGGGCACAGGTATAAAATCCATAATCACAATCGGAAGCGATGAAAATGTTGCCGGCTCAATCGAATCCTTCGGAGCCACACATGTTGAGTGCCCGGTTAAAGAAGCAATTGTTGACGAAGAAAATAAAATTATAACAACGCCTGCATTTATGCTTGCTCAAAATACCCTTGAAGTGGCTTCCGGAATTGAAAAGACAATAGAAAATCTTTACAAGTTTCTTTAACTAAAACAGGGGGCTTTCTAAGCCCCCTTAAATCTCTTAATATTTACGATAATATATAAACTCAATGAGTTTCGGCAGTTTTTTCATTACTGCTTTTTCGGAACTGTTTTTACCAGTACATAATTATCTGAAAAAATTTTGACTGCGATATCTTTTATATCACTCAGTTTTACAGCATCTATATTCTCAACATAATTTTTATAGTAGTCAGTTACTCCCAACGTGTAAGCCATTCCGATATCGTTGGCTTCATTGGACGCTTTCTCCCTCTGGAAAACAGTTTCCGCTTTCAGCCTGTTTTTCGCTTTTTTCAAATCATTTTCAGATAATTTTCCTTTCTGTAAATTATCTATAATTTCCCGAATTTTTGAAAGGGGGTCACCGTCTGTTGAGGGGTGTTTTGTGAAAAAAAAGGTAAAACTGCCCCCGTACTTTTGACCCATATAACCGCCAAAAACAGCATTTACAAGTGGGTTTTCGATATTTTTAAGTTTTTCATTAAGGAGGGAATATTCCCCTCCGGATAAAATTTCTGTCAGTACTTCCAGTGCGTATTTTTCCCCACTCATTAATGAGGGGGCTCTATAGACCAAAGCAGTATAGCTTTGTGTAATGTCCTTTTCAAAAACCTTAGTAATGTCTTTGTTCAGCTTCTCCGGGGTTCCAAAATTTTTGCTGATGGGTTTGGCATCCTTTGTCTTGTTGAAATACTGACTTGCCAATTCTTTTGTTTTATCCTCTGATAAATCACCAACAACAACAAGTGTCATGTTTTCAGGGTGATAAAAACTGTTGTAATATTTTACAAGGGTCTGTCTGTCAAAGGATTTTATGTTTTCAACACTTCCAATAACCTCTCTTGAATAAGGAGTATTTTTGTAAAGTGTCTCCGATAGATAAGTCCACATATCGTATGTCGGACTGTCATACTTGCGCATTATTTCCTGAATGACAACCGGTTTTTCCTTCTTTATTTCCTCTTGGGGGAAAGTGGCTTCAAAAACCATTTGACTTATTACATTAAAGGCCGTTTCAACATTAAAAGTAGGAATAGTGATATAGTAAAATGTATAATCTTTGCTGGTTGCAGCATTCATCTGCCCGCCTTTGGCTTCAACAAGAGTGTCGATTTCATCAGGAGCAAAGGTTTTTGTACCCTTAAATACCATATGTTCAAGGAAATGGGATATTCCGTTATTTTTATCAGTTTCGTTAACTGAGCCCGTTTTCATCCAAAGTTGTACGGATGTTATTTTATTGCCGGGAATATGTTTGTAGACGAGCTGAACACCGTTCGGCAGCTCATGGGTTTGTAAAGCCATCGAAAATCCCTCCAGGATAAAAAAGAATGTTAGAACCAGGATCAGTTTTTTCACTGCAGCCCCTTTTTTTAGTATTTATTTATTATATCGAACATGCTGTCTATCATCACATTAAACGGTACCAAACTTTTGATTTCATCTCTTTCAATAGATGTCAAAAACTTTTCATAGTTCAGAAAAAATACCGACTCTTTTTTCATCAGATCTTTAAACCAGGATAAAGAATTTATCGTTGTTTTCTTAGCTAAATGTTTTTGCAGGTTCTTGGTGCGTTTTAAAAGGTTTTCCCTGTTTATGCTGTCCCAGGATGTTTTCAACGGAATATGTTTAATCCCGCCGGTGATCTTGTGGAGAGCCAGTTTGTCATCTATAATAAAATAATTCCTGATTGCTTCTTTGTAATCCAGGTCATTATTAATGCAGATTTCTAAAAGATCGAATGCCGGTTTTGTATAACGTATTTCACAGATTGTTTTTGCAACACTTTTGGTACATTTTTCATTTATAAGTTTTTCATTAATTCTGTTGAAATTATTTTTTAAGTGACCGGTGAGATTTTTGGGTACTGTGTTTTTTATTTTGTCAAACAAATCCTTATGTTCCTGAATCATATCAAAGTTTTTATCGTTTATCAGCCATTCCAGGGCTACCTTCAGTGTTTTTTCAAGTTCTATCAGCATGTAATATTGGGTTTGAGAAGGTATCTTATAATCAAGGTTTCTGATTTTTGTCCTTATACCTTCCGCCTGCATCAGTTTATCGGCAAAAATATATCTTTTTAGCAGCTTCTTGTAATCGGTACCTGTATTACTGTGAATCATTGGGAAAATCGTTGTTCCCGCCTGGTTTACCGCTTTATTGACAATCATTGTTGCGGTTATCTGATTTTTCAGGCGGTGATCGAAAATGTATTTTCCGTATTTATTGAGAATTGTTTTAGGGAAGTAAGCTTTGTACAGACTGTTCATGAGCTCGTTGTCCAGCTTTACATCATCAACTATTCTGTCAAAAAGCAGTATTTTGACATAAGACAGTAGAACTGTAAGTTCCGGCCGCGTTATATCCCTGTTTTCCTTGATAAAATCGATATGTTCAATTTTAAAATTTAAAAGCCCGGTCTCTTTCAGATATTTTGCCGTTGTTTCAAACGGTATGGAATTGTCCCGGTTTCTCATAATATCACAGGAGATTGTCTCCGATTGTTCGTAATTATCCTGCAGCACCAGGTCGGTAACTTCATCTGTAAGCTTGTGTATCAGAGAATTTCTTTCTTTACGGTTCTTTAAAACTTTCTTTTTCAGAAGTATGTCCAGCAGGATTTTCAGATTTACCTCATGGTCGGACATATCTACACCGCCGGAGTTGTCAAGGGCATCGGTATTTATAAAAACACCGCTTTTGGCGAGACTTATCCTTGCTTTTTGTGTTAATCCCAGGTTTGCACCTTCACCTACGACACGGGCATGGATTTCCTGAGCATCGACCCTGACATTATCGTTGGCTTTATCCCCAACATCTTCATGAGTTTCACTTGAGTCTTTTATGTAGGTTCCGATACCTCCGCTCCACAAGAGTTCTGAAGGTGCTTTTAATATATACTGTATCAGTTCCTCTCCTGTCAGTGTATCTTTCACGATACCAAAAATTTCTTTCATTTGCGGTGATATTTCTATCTTTTTGGCCGATCTGTCGAATACCCCGCCTCCTTTGGATATGATATCGTTGTTGTAATCTTTCCATGTGGACTTTGGTAAATTAAAGAGGCGCTGTCTTTCTAAGAAGCTTGTTTCCGAATCGGGATCCGGGTCTACGAAAATATGAATATGATTGAATGCGCCGAGCAGTTTTATTTTACGAGATAACAGCATGCCGTTTCCGAAAACGTCTCCGCTCATGTCGCCGATACCAACAACAGTGAAATCCTCTTTTGATATGTTTTTGTCAAGCTCTCTGAAGTGTCTCTTCACGCATTCCCAGGCACCTCTGGCTGTTATCCCCACTTTTTTATGGTCGTATCCTTCACTGCCGCCTGAAGCGAATGCATCTCCAAGCCAAAAGTTGTATTCTTTGGAAACCGAGTTGGCAATGTCGCTGAATGTTGCGGTACCTTTGTCGGCAGCTACAACCAGATACGGATCTTTATCATCATATATTACGGTGTTTTCAGGCTGAGTAATCTTTTTGCCTGAATAATTATCTGTCAAGTCGAGAAGACCTCGGATAAGATTTTTATACTGCTCCACTACAAAAGCTCTGTCTTTTTCAATGTCCCGGAAGCGTTTTTTGACTATAAATCCGCCTTTTGAGCCCACCGGAACAATTATTGTGTTTTTAACCATCTGTGTTTTCAAAAGTCCCATAATTTCGGTTCTGAAGTCGTCGAATCTGTCGCTGAAACGTAAACCGCCTCTGGCTACTTTTCCTCCTCTAAGATGGACTCCTTCCATATGCGGCCCGTGTACATATATCTCAAACATCGGCTTTGGTTCCGGTAAAATATCCAGTGTACTGCTTCGAATTTTAAATGATATATAATTTCTGACGGGTGTTTGATAATAATTTGTTCTGCTGGCAGCGTTTATCGTTTTCAACAGGTGTCTTAATATTGAATCACCAAGAACGGAAGATATCATGTCAATTTCTTCAAGCAGTTTCTTCTCCAGTGTTTCTGTATCTCTTGTGCTGCAGGATGGGTTGAATTTTTCATCGAAAAGCTGAAAAAGGAGCCCCGCAATTTTCGGATTGTTAATAAGTGTTTCATTTATGGACTGTCTGCTGAACGTGTAATTTATCTGTTCTACGTAGTTTCTCAATCCCCGTAAAACGTCGATTTCCTTGTAACCCAGTTCGGCAAGGATCAGCAGTTTATTCAATCTATCGTTTTCTATTCTTTCTGTCATGGCGGCTGTCAGCATTTCTGAAAGCTTGTCACCATAGAGACCGGCGAATTTTTCTATATTATCTATTTCCGCGAGATATATATTACTTATGTAATATGATTTTCCCTTTGTGGAGAGTTTGTATATTTCCTCCTCATGAACTTTCAGTCCTATGTTATTAATAACTGGCATAATATCAGTGAGAAGAATTTTATCTTCGGAGTATATTTTCAATACGATTTTTTTATTTTCATGATAGATAGCCGACTTAAGTCCCTTAAATTTTATAAGATACGATATATCAAATGCGCCTTCCCGGGGGCTGAGTCTCGTTTTATAGTTTTCAGAAAATGAGCTTACGAAAGAATGATAAATCTGATCGGTTTTTAAACCGGAATATCTTATGGAAAGCAGTTCATAAAGTTCGTCATCCCAGTCTTTCAAAATCCCCTGAACCATTTGTTTTAAATCACCGTCTTTCAAATTGTCCAGAATGTTCAAATCTTTCAGATAAAAGTGAAAATGTATTAAATGGTAACCGTGCTCATCACTGCGGGTTGTTAAATCCAGCAGGTTTGCCCTGAGTATTTCTGAGAAATTGCCGCTCAATTCTCTGATAAGCTCGTTTGAAAATTTTTCGGAAGGGATGGCAAGGAGTATGTAAAAATTTTTCAGCGGTCTGAAATCTTTCCAGTATAATCGAATTTGATTTTTCCCCTGAAGGGAAAGAATAGTCTCCAGAATTTCAATTAGAGTGTCTTTGTCGAAATTAAATATTTCTGTTTTGGGGTAGTAATTTATAATATCTCTAATCCACTTGAAATCGTGTGAGCCCTGCACAAATTTGAAATAATTGAAAACTTCCGCGATTGTTTTTCTTAAAATGCTGATTTTATAAGGGGGTGTGTTAATGGCTTCTTTGGAGAAGACACCAATAAGTGTTATGACAGTGCAGGAGTTTTCATTAAAATCGGTGATCATCACCCGGTCGTATTTTATCCTTTTCTTGACTTTTGACTCATGTATGGCTTTGTCCACAACAATAGGATAACCGTTTATATATTTTAATCTGTTTGACTGGATTGCTTTAATTATTGACGGAATGAGTGAGAGGGTTCTGTTAAGCTTGTAAACACCAAACTGTTCCATTGAATAATCGCCCGTTTGCAGATTGACATTTTTTAAAATCCTGACTCCCTGTAATATAAAATTCTCATTCATCAGCCAATCAATAAATTCGGACACTTCCGGCGTGATATTTTTATATGACTCGGATAGGTTTTTCAGTAGGTTACTCATGGATGGAAAGTCATCCACAGCAAGCATTACTTCGTTGTATATCTTTTTAATTTCAGAACGAATTTTTTTAAATTCAGGTTCCTCAACGTTTTCCAGAAAGACAACGACATAGGATTCATTTTTGGTTCCTATATCAGCGTCCTTAATATCTGTAATATCTCCTTTGTTGTTGCGTTTTACATTGAATATCGGATGCAGAATAAACTGCTGGGAAATATTTGCTTCGAAGAAATACTCTCTGATACTGTCCACCAGAAACGGTCTGTCATCTGTGGAAAGTGTTATTAATGAAAAATTTCCTATAAAAAAGGATGAGCTGAAAGGGGTGGTATAATTCATCCGGTATTTTTTCTTTTTTCTTTCGTTGAAATCTTCAAACAAAAATTTAAGGAACTCCAGAAGGTCGCTATCTGTAAGTATCTCCAAAAAATTCAGGGGTAGCTGCATAATGAATATTTCTGTGAAATAATAAAAAGGAGGGTTAGTTTCCCTGAATTTGCCGAACACCTCATCATGTCTCTTTTTTATTGTTTCGATATTTTTTCTTTCTTTGATTTCGTTGCCGGTTAAAAAAGAGATATTAAACATTTACCACTCCCTGTTATTATTATAAACTCCGCTTTGGGTGTGAGACTTTTGAATAACTCTATTTGTCATGCTGTAGCATCCGCCCATAGGCGGATAAATTTGTCGTAGGCAATCATTTATTTCAGCATCTCGTATTATCAATAAGTTATGAGACCCTGAAACAAGTTCAGGGTGACAATATCCCAATTATTCAAAAGTCTCGCTTTGTTAAAATTTACAGAAGTTAAACACTTCTGTCCAAGTCTTTTATTATATAAAAGTATCTTTGACAACAACAAGTTTTTATTTTGCAAATAGTTTATTTTATTTATAAAGAGTGCATAAATTCACAAATACTAAACAATGGATGAATTCTCTTCGCAGGTGTTGCAAAATTCCAGGATTTCAATCAAATTTTTGACTACCCTTGCCGTTAACCCCCATATAATGCGGCCGTTGAAATTGTAGAAATATACTTTGTGGGGCTGTTTATTTCTTATCCAATTTTCCTGCCAGGATGTACTTTTACGATAAAAAAATTGCAGAGGCACCTGAAATATCTCTTCAACTTCATTTTCCTGCGGCTTCATATGTGTTAAAACGTTATGATCTGTTATTTTGGCAACGTAGGGCGTGACGTTAATATCGGCTACAGAGAGCTGGTCATCCAGCTTTCCCAATATAGTCATGGCTTTTCCGGGGATTCCTATTTCTTCTTCAGTTTCCCTTAATGCAGTCTCCTTTTTGCTTGAATCGTGTTTTTCTCTGGAGCCGCCGGGAAAAGATATCTCCCCGCTGTGATAGGGGAGGTGGTTTGTTCTTTTGGTGAAAATTATATACCACTCATTATTGAAAAAATAAAGCGGCACAAGTATAGCCGCTTGTCTTCTCGGAACATCAATTTTTAACCTATTGTATAAGGAAAAAGTGGAATAAACGCAGTAGTCCAGCTTTTCACAGCCGGCTCTTACCTTGTTTATTTCTTTAACCTGTTTTTTTGTTAAGTTCATTCTTTAGTTTTTTTATCTCTTCGGTAAGTTTTTCCAAATTTTCATTATGCTCATCATTTTGTTTTTTCATTTTATTTACAGCACTTTTTAAATCTTCAAACTCTTCTTTGGAAACTGCTCCCATCTTTTGAATAAAATCGTTCTTTAAGTCATCAAAACGGTCGGAGAATTCGTCAGCCGTTTTCTCTGTTGAGTCCATTATTTCCTTCAGAAACTTGGCTTCTTTGGACTGTAGGTTTTCACCTTTCTGAATCAGCTCATTAAATGCGTTCTTTGCTTTATTTTCTGTTGTTGCAGCAAGACCGAGACCGGCCAGGAAAAACTTTCTGGCAAATTCGTTCATTATTTTCCCCCTTAATTTTATATTATATTATAAACCGTTTCGAGGGCTTCATCAATCTTATTTATATCTTTTGCTCCGGCCTGTGCCATTTCAGGCTTTCCACCACCGCTTCCTCCGCAGACGGCTGCCACTTCCTTTACAATATCACCTGCTTTGTATTTGCCCGTCAGATCCTTTGTGACGCCGCATATGAAAACGGCCTTGCCATTGTTTTCTGAGCCTATCACGACAATACCTGATTTTAGTTTGGCTTTTGCAACATCAATCATGTTTCGCAGAGAATTTATATCCTGTTCATCAACTCTCAATGTCAGGATTTTTATCCCGTTTTTTTCTTTTACATTATCGAGCAATTGTTCCGTTTTTTGTGAGTTAAGTTTGTCTGTCAGTTCTTTTAACTGTTTTTCCAGTTCTTTCACCTTTTTATTCTGTGAATCAACACTTTCAAACAGTTTTGAAGGTGCTGTTTTTAATAGTCCTGCCGTATCTTCCACCATTCTGTACATTTTGGACAGCTCTTCGAACGCTTTTATCCCTGTGAGGGCCTCTATTCTTCTTATCCCCGATGCCACACTGGTTTCCGTTGTAATTTTGAACAGACCGATTTCACCCGTATTATTTACATGGCAGCCTCCGCACAGCTCTTTTGAAAAATCATTTACAGAAACCACGCGGACCGTATCACCGTATTTTTCTCCAAAAATTGCCATGGCGCCTTTCTGTATTGCCGTGTCTATATCCGTAATCTCCTTTTTTACCGGAAGAGTCTCCTGAATTTTTTTATTTACTATATTTTCTATCTCTATGATTTCTTCTCTGCTTAAAGGGGAAAAATGTGTGAAATCAAAACGCAGCTTTTCCGAATCCACCAGAGACCCCGACTGTCTGACATGATCACCCAATACCTCTCTAAGAGCTTTGTGAATCAGGTGTGTGGATGTATGGTTTTTCTCAACTGCTTTCCTACAATCACTGTCCACTTCTGCAATTACTTTGTCCCCCTGTTTTACAGTACCGTTTAATACTTCTGCTTCGTGAACTATTAGTGATTCGGCATATTTTTTCGTATTCTGTACTTCTACTACAGCGCTGTCACTTTTTATATAACCCGTGTCCCCGATCTCACCTCCACCTTCCGGGTAAAATGGGGTGTTTGACAGGATTATTTCTATTTTATCCCCCTGTTTTGCCTCGTCTGTTTTATTTTTTCCGGCAATAATTCCCAGAATTTCACTTTCTAATGAAAGTTTGTCATATCCATCAAATTCAGTATTAAACTGTGAAGCGAGTTTTTTGAATCTTTCATCTACAGCCGTATCCCCGCTGCCGCTCCAGGCTTTTTTAGCTTTTTCCTGCTGAATGGACATTTCCTTTTCAAAACCTTGCATATCAAGGCTGAATCCGTTCTCTTCAGCAATGTCCTCTAACAGATCCACGGGGAATCCGTATGTATCATAAAGTGTGAATATTTCTTTCCCCGGTATCATTTTGTCAGATTTGTAGTTTTTTATAAGTGACTCGGTAATTTTCAGACCGGTTGTCAGTGTGTTTTTAAACCTCTTTTCTTCCTGTTTGACAATTTTGGAAATGTAATTTTTCTTATCAACAAGTTCCAGATAGTGATCACTCATAAAATCCACTACGAACTCACATATTTTATAGAAAAAACTCTCTTTTATGCCGATAAGTCTTCCATGTCTCATTGCCCGCCGCATAATCCTTTTCAGCACATAGCCGCGCCCCTCATTTGCAGGAATTACGCCATCTGCTATTAAAAAGGTTGTTGCTCTGGCGTGATCAGCTATTACGCGCAGACTGATATCAAATTTTTCATTCTCTTTATACTTAATCCCGGCAATGGACGCTGTTTCTTCAATAATGGGCTTGATAAGATCTGTATCAAAATTGCTTGTGACATTCTGAACCACTGCTGCTATACGCTCCAAACCCATTCCCGTGTCTATACTGGGTTTTGGCAGAGGGTGCAGAGTCCCTTCAGCATCTCTGTCGTATTGCATAAAGACGAGATTCCAAAGTTCCAGGTATCTGTCGCAGTCACATTCCGGATCGCAGTCGCTCCTGCCGCATCCGATTTCAGGCCCCTGGTCTATATGAATTTCCGAACACGGCCCGCACGGCCCCGTGTCACCCATAGACCAGAAGTTTTCTTTTTCCCCCAGTTTAGATATTCTTGTATCGGGGACGCCGATTTCATTTTTCCATATATCAAAAGCCTCATCATCTTCATGGAAAACGGAAACGTACAATTTTTCTTTATCAAGGCCCAGAACTTCCGTGAGGAATTCCCATGCATAATTTATAACACCTCTTTTGAAATAATCTCCGAAAGAAAAATTCCCCAGCATTTCAAAAAATGTATGATGCCTTGCCGTTCTCCCCACATTTTCAAGGTCATTGTGCTTGCCGCCGGCTCTGACCACCTTCTGGCATGTCGCAGCCCTTGAATAGCTCCGCTTTTCCACACCCAGAAAAGTATCCTTGAACTGATTCATTCCCGCATTTGTAAAAAGCAGTGTCGGATCATTCCCAGGAACCAACGATGAAGATTTTACTATTGTATGATCTTTTTGTTCAAAAAAATCCAAAAACTTTTGTCTGATTTCTTTTCCCGTCATTAACCGTCTTCCCCTTTCAATTTTTGTATATATTCTTCCCATTCAACGGGTGTCATGTATTTCTTTTTACTGTTGCATTCTTTGCAGGCGGCGACAATGTTACCTTTAGTGGATTTGCCGCCTCTGATCAACGGTACAACATGATCCATTGTGAGGTTTTCTCTCCCCACGTTTCTCCCGCAGTAATAACATATACCAGAAGCCAATTTGTTTTTCCACCATTGCTTTTTTTTCAAAGACCTTGCTTTTTCTTTTTCCTTTTTTATTTCCTTTTCATCGGCCTTTTCGAAAAAAATAAAATCGTGTTTACAATTCATGTTGAAAATTATAGTTTAAAATGTCATATATTTTCAACTATAAAAAAACTAAGGGGTAGTTAAAATGGCTAAGACGGAAATTACCGGCCTGGAATCGCTGGGACTGGATAACTTATCCAGAATTTACTGGAATTTATCCACACCGGAATTATACGAGCAGTCTATTATGAGAAGGGAAGGGATATTGGCACATTTGGGCCCTCTTGTGGTTCGCACAGGGCACCATACCGGACGGTCACCCAATGATAAATTTATTGTTGAATCGGACGGGCTGAATGATGTGAACTGGTCTAAAGACAACAAACCGATAAGTGAAGAAAACTTTGATAAAATTTTTTCAAGAATGAGATCATATTTACAGACAAAAGATTTGTTTGTTCAGGAATGTTATGCAGGTACAGATGAAACCAGCAGAATAAAGGTAAGAGTTATTTCCGAAACGGCATGGCACAATCTTTTTGCGAGAAACATGTTTGTCAGGGAAGAGGACAGGAGTAAGCTGAAAGGGTTCCAGCCTGATTTTACCGTTATCGATCTTCCCCGTTTTCATGCCATACCGGAAGTTGACGGAACAAATTCCGAAACCTTTATTATAATAAATTTTGATAAACGTTTGGTGCTGATCGGTGGTACCAGTTATGCAGGTGAAATAAAAAAATCTATTTTCAGTGTTATGAACTACCTTTTGCCTAAGAAGGATATACTTTCAATGCACTGCTCGGCAAATGTCGGGAAAAAAGGCGATACAGCACTGTTTTTCGGTTTGTCCGGAACAGGTAAAACGACTCTTTCCACAGATCCCGGAAGAGCGTTAGTGGGAGATGATGAGCACGGATGGAGTGAAAAAGGAATATTTAACATTGAGGGCGGATGCTATGCGAAAGTAATAAATTTATCCGCGGAAGCCGAGCCGGATATATATGAATGCACACGAAAATTCGGAACGATACTTGAAAATGTCACTATAGATTCCAGAACAAGATATGTTGATCTGGATGATGATTCTCTTACTGAAAATACAAGGGCATCCTATCCCATTACCCATCTGCCGAATATCGTTGAGGACGGGAAAGCTGTTGCTCCGGATAATATAATCTTTCTAACCTATGACGCTTTCGGTGTCTTGCCTCCGGTTGCTCGATTAAATACAAGCCAGGCTATGTATCATTTTATTTCAGGGTATACTGCCAAGGTTGCCGGAACGGAAAAAGGGGTAAAAGAACCAAAGGCAACTTTCAGCGCCTGTTTCGGTGCTCCGTTTATGATTCACCACCCTTCTGTCTATGCAAAACTCCTTGGGGAGAAGGTGAAAAAGCACAATGTTAAGTGCTGGCTTGTTAATACAGGTTTGACAGGAGGACCGTACGGCGTAGGCTCAAGGTTTAAAATAAAGCATACAAGATCAATAATTAATGCAATTCTGGACGGAAAACTGGAAGATGTTGAGTATGCAGTAAATGATGTTTTTGGTTTTCTTGTTCCGCAGAAAGCTCCCAATGTGCCTGAGGACGTGCTTAATCCTTCTTTGGCATGGAAGGATAAAAATGCTTATGATGAAACATTGAAAAAGCTGGCAGGTAAGTTTGTGGAAAATTTTAAGCGTTATGAAAATGATGTGGATAAAAGCATTATAAAAGGGGCTCCTAAGACAGTGAAATAGTGTATTGGTATATTGGTTAATTTGTGTATTTGTTGAATGGGATATTAGTGTTAAGAGCTAAGTACTAAGTTTTAAGTACCTTATTTCACAGGCGGACACAGCGTTGAACCCTTACTACCCATAATACCCCTACTACTTCAACTACCTATTTATCACATCATTTCTTTCAGCTCTTTTTCGATAATTTTGCGATATTTTTCCATTTCGGCTTCATCAGTGGCTTCAAATCTCATCACAAGTACAGGCTGTGTATTACTTGCCCTTAACAGCCCCCAGCCGTTTTCAAATACCACCCTTATGCCGTCAATATCGATAATTTCTTTAATTCCTAATTTACCTTCATTCAGATAATTTTTAAATCTTTCTGCTAATTTGTTAACAACTTCAAATTTTTTGTCATCGGGGCAGTCAAATCTGATTTCAGGTGTATTGTAAACTTTTGGTATATCTCCAAGCAGATCGGAGACTTTTTCAATATTTTCCTCAACAAGATTGTTAACATACGCTTCAAGAAATCTTAGCGATGCGTAAATGGCATCGTCATAGCCATAGTATCCATCTTTAAAAAATATGTGTCCGCTCATTTCACCTGCTAATTCTGCACCTGTTTCCTGCAGTTTGTTTTTAATCAGAGAATGCCCTGTTTTCCACATAATACCTTCAGCGCCGATCTTTTCAAGAGAGTCGAAAAGGACCTTCGATGCTTTAACATCCGCAATGATTTTAGGTTTTTCATATTTCTTCTTCAGCTCTTTTGCATATATGAGCAGGAGAAGATCTCCCCAAATGATATTCTGCTTTTCATCGATGATTCCTATTCTGTCTGCATCTCCGTCATAGGCGACACCAAAATCAGCCCCGATCTGTTTTACTTTTTCTTTTAAATCTTTCAAATTATCTTCCACTGTAGGATCAGGGTGGTGGTTCGGAAAATTTCCGTCAGGCTCACAGTAGAGCTCTGTTACTTTGACGCCAAGTGCTTCAAATATTTCAGGAGCTACATGAGATGCAACGCCGTTACCGGCATCGATTACAACATTGATATTTCGGTTTAGCGAAGAAATTTTGTCTTTGAGGGAGGAAAAGTGCTTTATATTCCAGTCGATGTAATATTTGTTAATGGTGTCCACTCTGTGCTGCCCCCTCGTATCGGCATTAATGTAACCGTAACGGGTTATATCTTCGTAAACGGATGTTATTTTTTCAGAATGGTACGTTGAATGTCCAATACCCAGTTTCATCCCGTTATATTCCGGGGGGTTGTGACTGCCGGTAATCATTATAAAAGCGTCCACTTCCATAAAAAAAGAACTAAAGTATGTTGCAGGTGTCGGGCATACTCCCAGCTCCACTACATCGCAGCCGGCATCTTTTATTCCGTCGGCCACTCCGTTTAAAATATCCTTGGATGAGAGTCTTACATCCCTTCCCACAGCAATTGCCGGGACTCTGTTGCCCGTTTCAGTCTTAACCTGAAATGCAAAGGCATTTGCAATTTGTTGAGCAACATCCTTATTAAATGTATCCGGAACTACCCCCCTAATATCGTATTGTCTGAAAATATTTGCATCCACCATATGAATATACCTCCTGATTTTTGTTCAATTTAAAGTATTTTATGGTATAATAAACTTATGAAAAAAATAGCATGTTTTGTTCAAAATATCAACTTTTACCAGGATTTGTGCACCGCAGCTGAAGAGGAAGGTTTTGTTATACAAGACACCGGAGGCTATTTTGAAGAACTACCGGAGTATATACTTTTTGTTACAGATGACAGCCATGCAGCTAAAAGAATTGTGGATTCTGATCTCCCGGTAGCATTTGCCTCACATTCGGGGAAACTTCAAAATGTTTTCAATCTAAAAATACCCTTTGATGGAATACAGTTTAAGTCCCTGCTGGACCAACTAATGCATGGGGTTACGGATGATTTATATTCCAGAATTTCATGGCCTGAATTTATAAGAAAAAGTTATTTAATAGACAATGATATTTTTAAACTCGATAAAATAATTTTCTTTATAACAAGAGAACTGATTTTTTTTGCCGGTATCTCAGAAATACAGAAGATACGCATAGGATTATCTGAAATGCTTGCAAACGCCGTTGAACACGGAAATCTCGGGATCAGTGCAGACGAAAAGTTTAGACATACGGAAGATGGGACCTATGAAAATTTTCTTAAAAGCAGAATTGAAAACCTAAAGCACTATGAATGCAGGGTTAGACTGGAGATTTACATGGATAAAAATACTGTTGAATTTACCATTGAGGATGAAGGCAGAGGATTTAACGTGGAGAAAGCCGAATTTCAGGCTAAAAAGAATGATTTATTGAAACTGCACGGCAGAGGTATTATGCTTACAAAAATTTACTTTGATTCGGTTGAGTACAATAAAAAGGGTAATAAGGTTGTTATAAGGAAATTTTTATCATGATGATGAGAGCTTTGAGAATAATTCTAAGCGTAATTGCATATTTATTTAGCGTATAACATTAACTAAAAGAGATCTTTTGACTCCCCTTTGTTTAACTCGAGAGGATGACCGTGGTTAGCACCAGTCTTTTAGACTGGTAAACCTGTCCGCCTACGAGCTGGGGGTCTCTGCCTATATATTATAATTTCAGCGAATCTTCTTGATAGGGTGGTAAAATTTATAAGGGTACAATTATTAAAAGCTCTCAACTTTATATATTTATAAAAAAAAGGAGCCCGCTTAGGACTCCTTTTATGTTAAAGATTTTCTTTAATTTACTTAATGCCTGCAGATTCTTCAAGCATATCGGTTGTAACCGATTTTGGTCTTTCAATCGGATAACCTAGTGCTCTGTCCCAGGTGATGTTGGCAAGAACACCAAGAGCTCTTCCGATACCGAAAAGCACTGTATAAAAATCATACTCAACCAAACCGTAGTACCACTGAATAACACCGGAGTGCGCATCAACATTTGGCCATGGGTTTTTAGCTTTGCCCTGCTCTCTGAGAATATCCGGTACCACTTCATAAAGCATACTAACCAGTTTGAAAAGCGGATAATCCGGCAGATGTTTCTGGCAGTATTCTCTCTGGGATGCATACCTCGGGTCAGTCTTACGAAGCACAGCATGTCCGTATCCCGGGATTACCTGACCACTGTTCAGAGTATCCCAAACAGCTTTTTTAAGCTGCTCTTTTGTGGGAACTTCACCGCCCAATTCATCCATGAAATCCTGAATCCATCCGAGAACTTCCTGGTTTGCCAGTCCGTGCAACGGTCCGGCAAGTCCGTCGATACCTGCAGAAAGTGAATAGTAAGCATCGGAAAGTGCAGATGCCACAAGATGTGTTGTATGGGCAGATACGTTTCCACTTTCGTGATCTGAGTGAAGAATGAAGTACATTCTGGCAACTTCATCGTAAGGAGGCTCCATTCCCATCATGTGAGCGAAGTTACTACCCATATCCAGACTGAAATCCGGCTCGATAGGGGTGTCGCCTTTATATTTCATTCTGTAGATGTAAGCACCGATATGAGGAAGTTTTGCCATCAGATTCATAGCATCTTCGTACATATCTTCCCAGCATGTAAATTTGTTGAATTTACCTTCTTTGTAATTTTTGGCGAATACCGATTCTCTCTGCATTGCAAGAATTGCAGAGGAAAACATTGTCATAGGGTGTGAGTCTCTGGGCATAGCTCTGAGAATGTCGATCACGTATTGGGGGATCTGTGATCTTTTTTTGAATTCTTCGACTACTTCTTCAGCCTGCTCATTAGTAGGGATATCTCCAGTTAAAAGAAGATAAAAGAAACCTTCCACATATGGATAGTCTTTTCCTTCAGGCTTAGGGAGTTTTTCCATAACTTCAGGGATAGTGTATCCTCTGAATCTGATACCTTCATAAGGATCAAGATAGGAAATATCAGTTACAAGAGACTTAACACCTCTCATCCCGCCTATTGCCTGAGAAATAGTAACATCGCTGATTTTGACATCACCGTGCTCTTTCAGAAGTTTCACTGTTCTTGGTCTGTGCTCGTCAATTTTTTTGGCGAGTACATCTTTCAATGTTGACATATATACCTCCTTTTATTATTGTTGCCTGAATATAAACCACTGTTTATTTTTATCAGCATTTATAGGTGATGTCAATAAAATTGTTGTATACAATATACAGAATTTTTACTCTCTTTTAAAATGAAATTTTTGCTACTTATTTAAACCTCTGTTGTGATTATGTTTTGAATTATTAATCATCTATGTTTGCTTCTGGCCGTGAAAAATTCTTCATTTTTATGTACTAAAAAATTATTTGATAATTAAGCTTGATTTGTATAAGGAATATATGTATCAGGTTTATCTATGACCGGTTTTCTTTTGATAATCTTTAGTGCACTTATGCATTCTCTCTGGAATGTCATACTAAAAAAATCAAATAACAAGTATCTTTTTAACTATCAGATGCATTTTTTGAACTTCTGTATAATGACGTTTGCCTATATTGTTTTTTTCAGAGAATACATGTTTTTTGATTTATGGGCTGTTCTACTGGCTTTTTTTGCCGCACTTTTTTTTACAGGATATCATCTTTTTTTATCAACAAGCTACAGGTATGCCGATGCTTCGATGGTTTATCCTGTTACCACCTCTTCTCCAATATGGGTTGCGATATGGGCAGCAATATTTCTTCATGAACAGATAACTCTATTAGGCTTATTGGGAATTATAATAACACTGATAGGTGTATTGATTATTAACAGTTCGAAAACGTCAGTTTTAAAACTGGACAAAGGAATAGTTTTTGCTTTTATATCGGCGTTTTTTTATTCTGTGGGCGCGATAGTGGACAAGCTTGGGGTGGGTGTGGGTAATTTTATTCTGTATGTTTATTCTTTGACTTTTTTTATGACATTTTTTATGTATATGTATTCTGCAAGACGTTTTACCAATCATCTGGAACATTTTAAAACGAATATCAGATATTTGCTTATTGGGAGTTTGATTCTTTTTATGTCATTTTTTGTTTACAGGTTGGGTCTTGTCTTTGTTCAAGTCTCTTATGCAACAGCATTGAGGCAGATTAATGCCCTGTTTGGCGTACTTCTCGGAGTGCTGTTCCTCAAAGAAAAGTTTTCATACAAGAGGCTGGCCGGCTCAGTTGTTATTATAATAGGTGTGTTGATAATAAGAGCTAATATATAGTGAGGTAGTGAAATAGTGAGGTGGAGAAATAGAGAAATAGTAATTTGTTGAGTGATGTATTGGTTGATAGCTCACTCAACCTTGAACGTTGAACTTATTGCATTACGCATCACGAGTTACGCATGTAAATGCAAAAAATTTTGGAGTCTGCTTAGAACAAATTGGTTGAAGATTTATTATTAATTCATTAATATAATTTCTGAAAATTTTGAGTAGTTTTTTCTAATTAATAATAATATATTTAAATAATGCAAATTTGGATTGCTTAAAATATAACGGAGGATTATATGAAAAAATATTTGCTGGTTCTCGTGATTTGCTGCAGTGTTTATATCAGTGGATGTGTAGCTCCTGTTATTGTAGCTGGTGCCGCTGGTGCAGGTGTGACCTACAGTTTGGCTACCGATTCGGTTTCGGATAATGTGGATGCAAAGGTTTCCGAAGTGGTTGATGCATTCATTAACGAGGTTAACAACAGAAACGGCAGCGTTATGTTTGCCAGTATTTCAGAAGGTAAAGTAAAAGCGGAAATTAATGAAATAAAATACACTCTTGATGTAGAATCGCTTACTAAAAACTCTTCCAGACTGACAATTACAGCACGCAAAGGGTATAATCTCATACCTGCCAGAGATAAAGCGGTAGAATTTTACACAAAGGTTGTTCAAAGATTAAAATGATTAGACTTGCAAATATGGGCGATGCGAAAGCCATTCAGAAATTGGTTAATTCATATGCCAAACAGGGTGAAATGCTTCAGCTCAGCCTTAACGAGATTTATGAAAAGATATTTGAGTTTGCTATATGGGAAGAAGACGAGCGAATAATCGGTTGTTGTGCATTACATCCTGCATGGGAGGATCTGGCTGAAATCAGATCTTTGGCTGTTGATAGTTCTTCGCATAAAAAAGGTGTAGGCAAAGCGCTGGTGGGATACTGCTTAAACAGGGCTGTTGAATTCGGTATTACAAATATTTTTGCTCTTACTTATAAACCGGAATTTTTTAAAAAGCTTGGATTTGATGAGATCAGTAAAGACCTGCTGCCCAAAAAAATTTGGTCTGATTGTCTTAAATGCCCTATGTTTCCGGACTGTGATGAAATTGCCATGATGAGAAAATTTGACGAAACGTCCAAATAAAGGTAAAATAACATTTTCAGCAAGCAATCGGGGGTATGTAAAAAAATATGTTTATAGATGAAGTACAGTCTAAGGTTGATGAACTCAAAAAGCGGATTGAATCGTTTTCGGATGCCGTTAAAGCTGATGATAAGAAGAAAAGAATAAAAGAGATTGAAAATAGATCCGTGGAGGATCCCGATTTCTGGTCAAAGAGAGAATCAAAATACCTCCTGAAAGAACAGTCTAAACTTAAAAAGTTTTTGAATCGTTATGATGAGCTAGAAAAAACACTGGAAAATATAGATGTTTATATGGAGCTTTTAGAGGAGGGCTCGGAAGAGGTAAAGCAGGACATTGAAAAAAGTGTTAGTAAGCTTGAAAAACTTGTTGATGAGTTTGAACTGACTTTGATTTTAAACGATGAAAATGATTCAAATAATGCAATTGTTACAATACATTCCGGTGCCGGCGGTACAGAAGCAAACGATTGGGCTGCTATGTTGTACAGGATGTACAGCAGGTGGACTGAGAGAAAAAATTACAAACAGGAACTTCTGGATTATCTTCCCGGCGATGAAGCGGGTATAAAGTCTGTTACGTTTAGTGTCATAGGGGATTACAGTTACGGTTATCTTAAAGGTGAAAACGGAATCCACAGACTTGTGAGGCAGTCTCCTTTTGATTCGAATAATAAAAGGCACACTTCATTTGCTTCCGTTTTTGTGCTTCCGGAAATTGATGATGATATCGAAATAGATTTGAATGAATCAGACTTAAGAATCGATACTTTCAGAGCCAGTGGGGCGGGAGGCCAGCATGTCAATACCACTGATTCGGCTGTGAGAATTACGCACGAGCCGACGGGAATAGTGGTAAGCTGCCAGAATGAAAGGAGCCAGCACAAAAATAAAGCCCATGCTATGAAGATTTTGAAGGCTAGGTTATATGAGCGTGAGCTTGAAAAGAAAAACGAGGAGCGGCAGGAACTGGAGGACTCCAAAACGGAAATGGGTTGGGGTAATCAGATCCGCTCTTATGTTATGCACCCATATAAAATGGTGAAAGACCTCAGGACCAGGCATGAAACAGGCAATGTTGATGCCGTGATGGACGGAGATCTCGATGCTTTTATTAAGTCCTATTTACTATACACAGCAGGGATAGCCGATGCTGACCAGAATTAAAACATTGAGACCCACTTATGCCGTTATCGATCTGCCCAGCTATTCTCATAACATCAGTATAGCACAACATCTCTCCGGTCAGGGTGAGGTAATGGCAATAGTCAAGGCCAACGGTTACGGACACGGAGCTGATAAACTGGCTGATTATATAATGAGGAAAAACGGTATAAAAAATTTCGGTGTAGCGACTATAAGTGAAGCAATGAAACTCAGAGAAGTTTTAGGCAATGATGTCAATATTACCGTAATGGGTTATATTGATAAAAATTTTTATCCGGAAGTTTATGCAAATAATATTATACTCACGGTATTCGATTATTATATTGCCGAAATGTATCACAGATTCCTGCAGGAGAGAGGTGCGAAGGCAAAGGTTGTTATAAAACTGGAAACAGGTATGAACAGACTTGGTTTCAATACGGATAATTTTGATATTCATGCCTTTATGGATAAATATGACCGTTTTGAGATAAGTATGTTTATGACACACCTTTCCAGCTCCGATACGGATTTTGAGTACACCAATCTTCAGATGGAAAGGTTTGACGATTTTATGCTCAAAAATCGTCTTAATTATCCCACAAGTGTTTTTAACTCATCAGCTGTGGTAAATTTCCGCAATAAATACACATATACCAGACCGGGGATAATGACTTATGGTTATGTATATGCGGACTATGAATTGGATTTAAAGCCTGTCATGAGAATTTATTCGAAGATAGCCCAAATCAAGCATATAAAAAAGGGAGAGTCCGTAAGTTATAACAGAACCTTTTATGCACCACAAGATATGACAATAGGCGTAATGCCCGTAGGTTACGCGGACGGATATTTCAGATGTTTTTCAAATAGAGGGCATGTATACATTGACGGCTACCGTTGCCCTGTCGTTGGGAACATCTGCATGGATATCATGATGGTGGATATCACGGAACTGCCTGAAAGCAGTTATTCTTCCGAAGTGGAGCTTATGGGAGAGCATGTCACAGCCGAAATGTGGGCAGAGTGGGCCGGCAGTATCTCTTATGAAATGCTCTGTGCCGTTTCGGAAAGGATTCCGAGAGTTTATAATACAGATTAATGGATCAAAAGTTGGTGGTTAAATGAACAGTTTTTTTGGTTTTATCGGTAAACCTTTTTTGAATCTATTCTATGGGGCGGGAAGGATGGTTTTATTACTAACAGATGCATTTAAATGGCTCTTTATTCCCCCTTTCAGGTTTAGGCAGCTTTTGAAACAGATTGAATTTATCGGTGTGAATTCCCTTTCAGTTATTGTTCTTACGGGAACTTTTACCGGGATGGTTTTTGCATTTCAAAGTTACATAGGATTTCATAAATTTGGCGCCGAATATATGGTTGGGACTGTAGTCGGCCTTGGTATGGCTAGAGAGCTTGGCCCTGTGCTTAGTGCTATAATGGTGGCTGCACGGGCAGGTTCGGCTATTACTGCAGAGATCGGCACCATGAGAGTCACAGAACAGATAGATGCCTTAAATTCTCTGGCTGTTGAGCCTGTGCAATATCTTATAGTACCGAGAATTATTGCCGGTATTATCGTAATGCCACTTTTGAATGTGGTTGCTGTTTTCTGTGGCACAGTGGGTGGGTATTTTGTCGGAGTGGAAATATTGGGAATAAATAGAACATTATATCTTGAAAATATGTACAGATATGTTGATTTAAGTGATTTATACAATGGTATTACTAAAGCCGTTGTCTTTGGATTGCTGTTGACACTGGTCGGGTGTTATAAAGGTTTTTACACCAGCGGGGGCGCGCAGGGTGTTGGTAAGGCTACTACAGAATCAGTTGTCCTTTCATGCGTGCTTATTCTTGTTTTTGATTATATATTAACAGCTTTTATGTTTTGATGGATGTTATATGTCTATTACTGATAAAGATATTTTGATAAAAATAGAAAATATTTACAAAAGCTTTGGTGAGCATGAAGTCCACAGGGGAATGAATCTTCTTATTCCAAAAGGTGGTATTTCTGTAATATTGGGACCCTCTGGTACCGGAAAGAGTGTTTTGTTAAAGCAGATGATGGGACTTATTATGCCTGATAAGGGTAATATATTTGTGGATGGGAAAAACATCGTGGAGATGGACAAAAAACAGCTTTTGAAGCTTAGAAGAAAATTTGGGATGCTTTTCCAGAACGCTGCACTTTTTGATTCCATGAATGTGTTTGACAATGTTGCTTTTCCTTTGAGGGAACATACGAAATACAGGGAGAAACAGATAAAAGAAATTGTTTTGGAAAAGTTAAGACTTGTTGGATTAAAAAATGTGGAAAAGAAAATGCCTTCTGAGCTTTCCGGTGGAATGAAAAAACGAGTGGGATTAGCAAGAGCTATAGCTCTGGAACCTGATATTATTTTATATGATGAACCCACTACGGGTCTTGATCCAATTATGAGAGATATGGTGGACAATCTTATATCCGATACCCAGAAACATTTAAATATTACTTCTGTTGTTATATCCCATGATATAGAAAGTACTCTAAAAATTGCAGATTTTGTATCAATGATTTATGATGGTAAGACAGTAATAAACGGAACTATTGATGATTTTAAAACCACTGATAATCCTTATGTCAAGCAGTTTTTAAGCGGATCTATGGAAGGTCCCATTAAAGTGTTTTAGTTGGAGGAGTATTTATGAAGATGGGTTTGGAAGCAAAAGTTGGAATTTTTGTAGTAATTGTTTTAGGTATTTTAGGATATATGACGACAAAGGTTGGTGATTTTTCTTTTGGTCGATCTTCCGGATACGAAATAGTTTTTAAAATACCAAATGCCTCTGGGCTTACTAAGGATTCTGTTGTTAAGTTTAAAGGTGTTGATGTGGGTGTTGTGGAGGATGTTAATCTGTCTGATGGTTTTGTAAATGTAGTACTTAGAATAAAGAAAGAGTATCAGGTACCTAACAACGTTGCTCTTGCTGTGAAATCGTCAGGTTTTCTTGGTGAAAAATATGCTGAACTGATACAGAAAGAGGGTGAACCTACCCAATTTTTAGCTGGGGGCGAAACCCTGGAGAGCTTTGAAAGTGAAACTGATTTTGATCAGCTTACCTCTAAGTTCGGTGAGATTGCAGATGATATCAAAGCGATTACCGGTTCTTTGAAGGAAGTCCTTGCTACAACAGAAGGCAGGGACAATATGAAAGCCACTTTAGAGAATGTAAGGTATACAATGGAAATGATGCGTGATTTGATGAAATCTAATCAGGAAAGGATTAATAATATTGTTGCAAATGTTGAAAATTTGACGTCTGCACTTGAAAATAGTACAGTATCCAATCAACAAAATGTTAATGAACTTATTGCCAATTTGAAATCCTTCTCAGAGGAATTAAACAGACAGACGCCAGTTATTGCTGAAAAAATTAATAGAATCGCTGGGAATTTGGATGAAGTAGTGGGGGGGTCTAAAAGCGACTTGAAAGATACTATTTCCAATATGAGGACAGTTACTGCTAAGCTGGAAAAAACTGTTGATAATGTAAACGAGATTACTGATAAGATAAATAAAGGGGAAGGAACTGTAGGTACATTGATAAATGATAATGAAACTGCTGAGGATGTTAAAGAAACGATCAAAGGTTTGAAAAAAATGGTCAATCAATATGAAAAATTTCAACTTGAACTGGAATTTGCCGGAGAGCAAATGGTGGATACAGGTGAAAGTAAAGGTTACTTTAAAGCCAAAATCTCTCCGAATGATGAAAAATATTATCTGTTAGGGCTTGCTTCAAGTGAAAGTGGAACAACTACAACTACGGTGAGCTCACATACTTTCGACAATCCTCCTGATAATATTGGCCATGATTATACGGAAAGGGAAGTGAAGAGGGAAGAGGATTCTATTACCTTTATTGCCCAGTATGCCCACGAAATGTTTTATGACAATTTGTTCTTGAGATTGGGGATTATGGAATCGGAATTTGGCGTAGGGCTTGATTATTCTATCCTTGATGATGACAGCCTTGTAGCATATTTTGATGCATACGATTTTAGTGATGATGAAGATGACAGGGACCCTCATCTAAAGGCAAAGCTGCGATATAAGTTTGGTGATTATTTCTTTGTGGACGCTGGATATGATGATATGATGAACAGTGATACTGGCTCATTTTTAATTGGTGGCGGATTGAGGTTTACAGATAACGATCTGAAATATCTGCTGGGTAAAGTTCCGTTTCCTGCACAGTAAAAGCTGCGGAAAGTCAGTAATGCAAGTTAAAATAATGGTTTTTGGGTAATTGGTGATAGTTGAAGGTTGAGTTCAACGTTTAATTTTGAGATAGATAATTGCCGTTTCACTGCCTGTCAATAGCACTGCTTCAAAGTCCCGCTCCCGGCTTGGGTTATAGGAGGTTGTTAATGGAACTTAGACTGGGTATTTCCACATGTCCAAATGATACATTTATTTTTATGCCTATTATCCATAACTTTGTGGATACATCTCCTTTTACTTTTCGGGTGGTTCTGGACGATGTGGAAAAGCTTAACGGTTTTGCACTCAGTGGACTGCTGGATGTTGTAAAGGTTTCATACGGCGTGGTTCCAAAAGTTAAAGATAAATATAATATTTTAAAATCCGGCGGAGCACTTGGTTACGGGTGCGGGCCGGTTGTCGTTTCATCGGATGTTTGTACTGTTGATGAACTTAAGGGGGGGAAGATAGCCATTCCCGGAGAAAATACCACCGCCTTTATGATATTCAAGTATTTTTTCGGGGAGGATTTTGATTTTATTCCGATGAGATTTGATAGGATTATTCCGGCTGTAAAAGAGGGTAAAGCTGATGCAGGGATTTTAATTCATGAGGGGCGTTTCGTTTATAATGATCATGGATTGAACTTATTGGCTGATCTGGGAGAATTGTGGGAAAAAAAACAGAATGCGCCTATTCCGCTCGGTGCGATACTTTTGACGACTAAACTAAAGAAAGAAGCAGTATTGTTAAATAATATCATAAAATCATCGATTAATTTTTCCGGAAATAATTTTGAAATTGTTAAACCTTTTATATACCGCTACGCCCAGCAGTTAGATAACGATGTGATAAACAAACATATCGAGCTCTTTGTAAATGAGTACAGTCTTGATGTTGCCCCTGTTGCAGCAAAGATTGCTCCATTTATTCAAGCGGATGAAAGGTTGTTTGTTTAACTTGATATGGAAAATTATCTGATTTTTGCCACATATATAGTGTTTTACTGCTTTGTTCACAGCCTTCTGGCGGATCCCTTTATATTAAAAGATATTTACAATGAATGGTGGTACAGAGCATCTTACGTTTTCCAGTCGGTGATCTTACTGTTTCCCATGGTCTTTTTTTACTTTAAATTACCCGATACGTCTTTTTTCAATCCTGCCTCACCGATAAGAGAGATGCTTTTGGTGATTTTTCTTTTTGCTCTGTTATTTGGTTTGTATGCTGCCAAATCTTATGACAATAAGTCATTTTTAGGTATAAAACAGATAAAAAAACACTTAGACTCAGGAGTTGAGCATTTTGAAGTGCACAGAGAGCTTACCAGTCACGGCGCTTTGAGGTATGTAAGACATCCCTATTATTTTACCGGTATTGTTTTGTTATGGTCAAGACCTCTTTTTGTAAAGGATTTGGTTCTTAATATTGTTTTTTCCCTTTATTTTATTTTAGGAAGTATCAATGAAGAAAGAAAATTAAAAATAATTTTTGGTGAACAGTATAGAACGTATGCGGAAAATGTTCCGATGCTTTTACCAAAGTTTTTAAACCCACTTTATTGGTTAAAAAAATAAACGCGGTAAATACCGTGATGCGTGATGGGGACGTTCAAAGTTGAATGGCCAATCAACCAATACACAAATCAACAAGTAACTGCATCCCCATTTTTCCACCTCTCACCTTTAAAAAGTTCTGTTATTGCCAAGAACGGTAGGGTACAGTATTATTTACATTGGCATAATCATAAATATTGTTTAGGATAATTGATATGGATGATGTCAACAAAGTGCTGATAATTGCCAACCCGAAGAGCGGTTCTTTCCGGGAGCATTTATTTCATAAAGTAACAGATAAAGTAAAAGAAAGATTCGGTAATACTGAGATAAAATATACGGAGTTTGCCGGACATGCGGAGGTTATTGCATCTGAAACTGGTGCAGATTTGGTTATCGCCGCCGGTGGAGACGGCTTGCTGAATGAGATTGTAAACGGTCTGCATGATCACAGATGCCTTTTACTCCCCCTGCCATTCGGCACAGCCAATGTGTTCTGCAGAGAGTACGGACTTTCCAACGACCCCTTACATGCATTACGTTCAGTGGATTTGTATTCAGATAAAAAGCTTATTCTCGGAAAGATGGGTGGAAGATATTTTCTGCAGATGCTGGGATTCGGATTCGATGCTGCAACGGTTCGTGATATTAGTTTAAATCTCAAAAAGAAAACGGGGAAATTTGCTTATATAGCAGCGGCTCTATCAGTGCTGAAAAAGGCTGATTTTAAAAAATTAACTTTTTATTGCAATTCGAAAACATACTCAGCATACCACATTATTGTTTCTCTCGGCAAATGTTATGCTGGTGGATTTTTACTGTTTAAAGACTTTCATTACGGTTATTTCGGTGTAAATTTTATCGATTCATCCTCTCGCTTTTCGGTGTTGAAATCATTTAGCCCTGTTTTTATGGGTGGTACTTTTTCAGGCAAACAGCTGTTTACAGACAAGCTTAAAGTTTCCGGTACCGAATACTGCCAGATGGACGGTGAATTATTTTTTCCTGACAGTGAAAGTAATATTATAACACTTCATAAAACCGATATCCGTATCCCTTTATAAAGAGGGTGCCCGGCAGCACCCTTCTTATGCTAATCGGCTATTTTCATTACAATTTTGCCGAAGTGCGTATCCTCAGCCATAGTTTTGTGCGCTTTTACCACATCATCAATGGAAAATGCTTTATGGATAATGGGTTTGACTGAGCCATCGGTAACTTTTGGTATTACGTTATCTGTGAAACTTTTTACAATTTCGGCCTTTTCTTCAATGGGTCTTGACCTCAATACAGAGCCTATAATCTGCTGTCTTTTAACCATAAGAAGTGCAAGATTCAGCTCGGCTTTGATTCCGCTGAGTACCCCTATGACTACAAGACGGCCGGTGTATGTAAGTGATTTGATGTTAGGTTCCAAATAGGCTGCTCCTATACAGTCAAGTATTACATCAACTCCGCGTTTATTGGTGTATTCCTTGACCATCTTGGAAAAATCGGGAGTTTCTTTGTAATTAATTACCAGCTCGACGCCTAATTCCTTGATTTTTTCCATTTTTTCAGGGGGCGAGGTAACAATAAGTTTTGTATTCGGTACCAAAGCTTTGCATATCTGAATAGCGGCCGTATTAACGCCTCCTCCTCCTCCGTGGAGGATAGCATATTGGTTATCCTGCAGTTTACCGAACATGAATACATTGGAGTATGCTGTTATGTAGGATTCGCAAATGCAGGCGGCTTCTTCGAAGCTTAAATTTTCCGGTATTTTTATCAGGTGGCTTGCATATGCCACGGCATATTCTGCATAACCGCCGCCTCCAACAAGTGTCATTACTTTGTCACCGATGTTCCAGCCTTTTACATTGCTTCCCAGTTCTTCAATTACACCGGCCACCTCAACACCAAGTATTTCAGATTCTCCCGGTGGAGGAGGGTATTTGCCCTCTCTTTGTGCTACATCCGGTCCGTTTATTGAAGTGGCTTTGACTTTTATAAGGACTTGGTTATCTTTTGGCGTCGGTTTTTCAGCCTCTCCGACGTATAATACGTCGGGACCACCGAAATCATCCAGTAATACAGCTTTCATAATTATCCTCCTTTTTTATATCAACTCATGTTTTATTTTTAGCATAAGCTGTATGAGATGTAAACAAGGTTTAGAATGACGTAATGGTTAATACCGTGATGCGTAATGAGTAATGTGTGATGTAGTAAGTTCAACGTTCAGTGTGACTTAGCACTTAACACTTAGCACCAATTCCCTATCTCACCATTTCACTATCTATCTGAAATATTTGACAACTTCTTTTCTTGTATTGTTCTGATATTTACAGTAAAATTCTTAAAGGAGTGAATATGAGAGATATGTTCAGGCAGTGGTACAAAAAATATTTTTCCGATCCTCAGATAATCGTTTTGATTGTAATACTTCTGCTTGGCTTATTATTTGTTGTTTTTCTGGGAGAATATCTTGCCCCTGTAATAGCAGCTGTAGTTATAGCATATCTGCTTGAAAGTTTTGTTGTTTTTTTTGAAAGGATGAAAGTTCCACGACTTATGGCTGTTATCTTTGTCTTTATATTTTTCATGACGTGTTTCTTATTAATAATTCTGATTCTTCTCCCAAATCTTACCAGGGAAGTCATGCAGCTTATACAACAATTGCCTGCTATGATACGTTCAGTTCAGAGCGAAGTTACAAAATTGCTGCAGAAGTATCCTGACATTATATCCGAAGGCCAAATCGCTCAGTTAAGTGACTATCTTGTTCAGTTGGCAAGTGAATACGGACGGAAGCTACTTTCTTATTCGCTTTCTTCTTTCAGAAGTTTTGTCGGAATTATTGTTTATATGATTCTGGTCCCGATCCTTGTATTCTTTTTCCTCAAAGATAAGAATAAGATTATCGGATGGTTCACAAGTTACCTTCCGGACAATTCCGGTTTGGCGGCCCAGGTGTGGAAAGATGTCAATGTTCAGATATCAAGATATGTACGCGGTAAAATGATTGAAGTTGTTATTTTGTGGTTCGGTACTTATGTCGTTTTTTCGACTATGCAGGTTGAGTTTGCCATGCTTTTATCCGTATTTGTGGGTCTTTCCTGCATTATCCCGTATATTGGGGCAGCTGTTTTATATATCCCCATTATTATAATTGCGTTGTTCCAGTGGGGGCTTACATCTCAATTTTTGTATATAATAATAGCATACTCAATTATTCAATTGATTGACGGTAATCTTCTTGCTCCTCTTCTTCTCGCAGGGGTTGTGCATATTCACCCAATTGCCATTATAGTTGCTATTCTTGTTTTCGGCGGTGTATGGGGAGTATGGGGATTGTTTTTTGCTATCCCCTTGGCCACACTTATACATGTGATTATCAAGGTGTGGATCAATCAGATTATCGAAGAAGACGCTCACAAAAGTACAGCAGGCCAGTGATTTTCTTATTGGTAATTTCCCTTTTTTAAACAAATTAAGACCCTTGAATAATGTATTCTTATAAATTTTGCCACCCCTTAATCCCCTCCTAACTCTTTAGAGAGCTTTGAATAATGTATTTTTTCAAATTTTCGGAAGTGGGACTTCAGTCCCGCATGTTTGACAACACTGAGTTTCAAAATAAATATTGCACGGCTGAAGCCGCGCTTCCTGAATTATTCAAAAGTCTCCTTTAATAGGAGGGGAGATAAAGCTCCTCCCCTATATTAGGGGAGGTTGGGTGGGGTACTTATTCAAAGGACTCAAATTATAAACATTGATCGTGCTATTTGTTCTCTTATTTTTTATATGTCTGTAAAAATAACACCTTTTAATAATATGCTGCGTAATTTTGTTGTTGTAAATATTGCAGATTCAGCTTTTCAGGCTCGTATTGCCTGACTTTAATGTTATATAGACAGAAACTATGAGATATATCAAACATTTTTCTATTGAAATGTTTTGAATTTCCTTATAATATTATAAGAAATATGTACAGGGAGGTATGTATGTTTTACAGAAAGTTATTTTTGATGCTTGCAAGTTTTTTGCTTGTTTTTGCATTCAGCTTTACCGCTTATGCTGAGAATGTCATTAAGTTGGGAAGTGCTATTTCTTTTACAGGTGCAAAGAGCAGAACAGGTAAACTTTACGTGGATTCTTACAAATTTGCCGTAAATAAGGTTAATGAAATGGGTGGAGTTAATGTGAACGGCAAGAATTACAAGTTTGAATTGGTATTTTACGATGATAAAAGTGAGCCTACGGAAAGTGCCAGATTGGTTGAAAAGCTTATAACTGTAGATAAGGTTGACTTTTTATTGGGCCCCTACAGCAGCGGTATCACTATTCCAAACAGTATTGTTGCCAGAAGGTATCGTATTCCTATGATTGAAGGTGGAGGCGCTTCCAGCAAGATATTTGATAAAGGCAATAAATATATTTTTGGAACTTTACCAAGAGCGGGAGACTATTTCAGATCAACTTTAGAATTTCTGACTAAGCAGAATCCCACACCGAAGAAAATAGCCATTCTTTACGCTGATGACAAATTTGATGTGAGCGTTGGTGAAGGGGCAAAGGCTGCTGCTGAAGAGATGGGTTTTGACGTAGTAGTATATGAAAAGTATTCGGAAGGGGCTTCCGATTTTACTTCGGCAATTACCAAAGCTAAGGATGCCGGTGCTGAAGCCACGCTTGTTGCCGGTCACACTGAAGAAGCGATAAATTTTGTGCAGCAGTCAAAAGAACTGGATTATTCACCCAATCTTCTTGGTTTGACAGTAGGGCCGTCTGAAGCCGATTTCAGAAAAGCTTTGGGCAAGGATGCAAACTATATTTATGGCGTTGCTTCCTGGTCAACTGAAATGAATTTCGAAGGATACTTGTTTGAAGATACCCAGACATTTGTGAAGAAGTTTACGGACAAATTCGGATATGATCCCGATTATCATAATGCAGCAGGTATTGCCGCAATAGCGGTTTATAAAGATGCCATTGAAAGGGCAGGCTCCTTAGACCCTCAAAAAATAAGGGATGCAATTGCCGAAACTTCAGGTCTGAAAACGATATACGGACCGGTTGATTTTATGGACAACGGACAGATTATAGGTTCAAGTGTTGTTTTACAGATCCTGGACGGCAAGGTTAGACAGGTGTACCCAGCAAGCGGGTATGATGCTGTTTATCCTATGCCAGAATGGGATAATCGATAAACATATATCCAGGATACCCCGACATTTAATCGGGGTATCCTATTTTATTTTTTAATCGGAGAAGAATATGCTTACTCAGATACTCATAAACGGTATTCTCAAGGGTGGTCTGTATGCGCTGATGGCTATGGGAATGTCGCTGATTTGGGGAGTAATGAATATAATTAATATTGCGCACGGTTCATTTATTATGCTGGGTGCCTATACAACCTACTGGTTTTTTACACTCTACGGAATGGATCCTTTTGTAAGTGTACTGCTTTCAATGGCTTTAATATTTTTCTTAGGTTTTTTTATACAGAAATATATTATCAATTTTGTTATTGGCGCCAGCCTTTTTATTACCCTTTTGCTTGCGTTTGGTATAGAAATTCTTATTAACAATCTTGCTCTGCTTTTCTGGACTGCTGATGTCAGAAGTGTGCAGGTAACATATGGAGGAGCCAATATTGAGATATTGGGTGCCGTTATTCCAACAGTAAGGCTTTTTGCCTTTTTGCTGGCGATTGCTGTGTCAGTAATTCTTTTTATAATTATGAATAAAACGTGGCTTGGAAGGGCGATAAGGAGTACCGCTCAGGATCTGGAAGCTGCAAGACTCAATGGTGTTAATGTTGGAAAAATATATTCGATTACGTTTGGGATTGGAACTGCTGTGGCAGCCGCCGCCGGTACACTCTGGGCGGTAATTTTTCCCATAAGTCCGACAATGGGCGGGCATCTTACGTTAAAATCCTTTGTTGTTACCATTATCGGCGGACTCGGAACGATGATGGGTCCCTTGGTTGGGGGATTGTCCCTGGGAATAGTGGAGTCACTGGGAACAAACTGGTTCGGTTCAACTTTTGAAAATCTGATCAGTTTTACAATACTGGTGCTTGTTTTGATATTTAAACCAAACGGTATTCTTGGTAAAAAGGAATGATATTATGAAGGGAACGTTAATCGGATTTGCTCTAATTATAATAATCGGTGTACTTGTACCTTTTACTGCGGGTAACTTTGCCATAAGGCTTGCAACGGATATAGTAATTTTTGCAATCCTTGCCAGCAGCTGGAATATTATAGGCGGCTATACAGGCTATGCCTCATTCGGAAATATTGTTTTCTTCGGTGTGGGAGCATATGCTACGGCAGTTTTAATGTCAAAAGCCGGGCTGGGGTTTTATCCTGCACTTATTCTAAGCGGACTGATAGCCGGTCTTTACGGTTTTGCAATAGGTTTTCCCATATTAAGATTAAAGGGTCACTACTTTGCCATTGCAACACTGGGTCTGGCTGAAGCGACGAAAGCTCTGGTGCAAAATCTCGGTTTAACCGAAGGCAATTCAGGAATGTATTTGCCTATGCCTGAAATGGGTATAGATGCATCATACATGTTTTTTTACTTCAATGCTTTGGGGATATTATTAATACTGTTGGTTATCATGTATTTTATACTTAATACTAAGCTCGGTTACGGTTTTGTTGCAATCAGGGAAGATGAAGACGCTGCGGATTCCATAGGTATAAACACTACAATTTTCAAAAGTATATCTTTTGGATTAAGCGGTCTTTTCACCGGTATGGCGGGCAGTGTTTATGCATATCAGCAGGGGTTTATCAAGCCGGAACCTGTGTTTATAGTTACCAAGACCGTTAAAATGATTGTTATGGCTGTTTTCGGCGGTGTTGGCAGTTTGTTTGGTCCCGTAATAGGAGCTGTGTCAATAGAGCTGATTGCAAACTATCTTTCAGAGCATTTTCTGGTTATACATACGATATTTTTTGGCACTATTATTATTCTTGCAGTAATTTTTGCTCCTAAGGGAATTATGGACATTATTACCGCAAGAAAAAAGATAGGCTTGAGTTATTTTCTTGAAAATATCAGAAAGAACAGAGTGTGAATTATGGCTGAGAGAAAAGTTGTACTTGAAGGAAAAGAGCTTACTAAAGATTTTAAAGGTTTGAGAGCCAATGAAAATGTCAGCTTCAAGCTTTTTGAGAGTGAAATTCTGGGTCTTATTGGACCGAACGGAGCCGGTAAAACAACACTGGTTAATATGATAAGCGGAGCACTGTCCATCACAAGCGGCGATGTTATTTATAACGGCAGATCGATCAAAGGTTTAAAACCTTATCAGATAGGAAGACTCGGACTTATAAGGACTTATCAGATTGTGAAGCCTTTCCCCGGTATGTCTGTACTGGAAAACATTTCCGTTGGTGCAATGTTCGGCTCGAAAGATAAAGTTTACAATTCAAAGGAATCGAAGGAAAAAGCGGAAGAGATTGCTGTTTTTGTGGGCTTGAGTGATCTTAAGAACCAGCGTGCCGATCAGCTGAATATTGCTTCCAAAAAGCGGCTGGAGATTGCGAAAGCGCTGGCTGCAAGACCTAAAGTTGTTCTTTTTGACGAAGTTATGGCGGGTCTGAATCCCAAAGAAATCGATTCGGCTGTTCATCTTATTAAAAAAATCAGGGATACAGGCATTTCTATTATTGTTATTGAGCACGTTATGAGAGCTATCAAGGCTATCTCGGACAGAATTTTTGTGCTGCATCATGGTGTGAAGATAGCGGAAGGTGAACCAGATGATGTTCTTAACGATGAAGAAGTTATCAAGGCTTACCTTGGTAAAAGGTATAAACAGTTGGTATCGTGAGAGGTTTATAAATGTTGTCAGTTAAAAATCTGAATGCTGGTTATGGAGATGTACAGGTTCTGTGGGATTTGAGTTTTTCCATAGATGAGCCTAAGATTCTTGCAGTTGTGGGATCGAATGGCGCCGGTAAAACAACACTCTTGAGAACAATCTCCGGGGTGATAAAACCAAAAAGTGGTGAAATCCATTTCAAAGGTGAGCGTATAGATGGTTCCTCTTCTCATCATATAGTTCAGAAAGGTATTATTCACGTACCTGAAGGCCGACGCTTGTTTCCTGATTTGACCGTTGATGAAAATATTTTAATGGGTGCATACGCCAGAAGAAAGGGCAAAGATTTACAGAAGGGTTTGAATGAAATTTACGAACTTTTCCCCCGCCTTGCTGAGCGAAAAAAGCAGAAAGCCGGTAGTCTTTCCGGCGGCGAGCAGCAGATGGCAGCCATTGCCAGAGGGCTTATGGGCGATCCTGAAATACTTCTTATCGATGAAATGTCTTTGGGGCTTGCCCCCCTTATTGTTGACAACCTTGTTGACGTCGTCAGTATGATTTATGAAAGAGGGTCAACTGTCATGCTTATTGAGCAGGATGTGCAATTGGCATTGGAAAATTCTCATTATACCTATATAATGGATACAGGACGCATTGTAAAAGAAGGGGAATCTAAAGATCTGCTTGATGACCCTGAAATTAAGGATATTTATTTGGGTGTCCAATAAACATTTCGGAGGAAAAATATGTTTTTAAAAGACTGGATGTCTTCGCCTGCTGTTACTGTTAATAAAAATGAATTTCTTCCCAAGGTCATAGAACTTATGAAAGAGAATGATATAAGACATGTGCCTGTAATGGATGGAGATAAGCTTGTGGGAATAATATCCGACAGGAATATAAAGGACTATCTGCCTTCAAGCTCTACTACACTGGATGTTTTTGAAATACATTATCTGATTGGCAAAGTTAAAGCCTCAAAGATAATGAAAAAAAACGTTATAACAGCTGCACCTTACACTCCAATTGAAGATGCTGCAAAGCTTTTGTATGACAATAAAATAAGTGCTTTACCCATTTTAGATGACGGACCGCTTGTGGGTATTGTTACCGACAGGGATGTTTACCGGGCACTAATAAGTATTACAGGTGTGGAATCAAAAGAAGCCGGTTACAGAGTTTATTGTGAGATTGAAGACAGGCCGGGTACTATAAGAGAAGTTGCCGATATTATCAGATCCCACGGTTTTGGTATCGAAAGTATCCTTTCATCCCATACCCTTACAGAAAGCGGAAAAAGGAAAGTTGTAATCAGAACAAGAGGCAAGGGTGATTTTGAAAAGATGGAGGATGCCCTCAAAAAAGAGCACCCGGATGCTATTATTGCTTAATTTTGTTTAGTAATAGTTTTGATACGGCAAACTGCTTTGCTATTCTGCAGCTTCTGCCGCCTTTTTCTATTGCGAAATTTTCTGCTTCTTTCTCCCAGTCTTCGGATAATGTTACAGAATATTTTTTTAAATAGTGCTCTGCAACATTAAGATAAATTTCTTTGGAAATGGGATAAAAGCCCACGACCAACCCGAATCTTGAATACAGGGGATATTTTCTCATTCGTGTCGTCCCGGGAATATATATCGTTTATATCATAAGAGTGATCGCTGATAATGTGTCTTTTGTTGGACGTCATTGCATACATCACGTTGGAAGGGGTCTTTTCCAAACCCCCTTCCAGTATGGATTTAAATTGTCTGTAATTCTTATCATCCCGGTCGAATGAAATGTCATCAAAATACAGAATAAATTTTAAACTATTTTCCTTTCTCAGGATTTTGTATAATTTAAATACATCCCCTAAACTGTCTTCGGTAAATTCAATTACTCTGAGTCCTTTTTCAAAATATTTGTCAGCAAACAACTTGATTAGCGAGGATTTGCCGCTTCCCCTTTCACCCCACAGTAAAACGTTTAAAAAAGGTTTGTTTTCCAGAAAAAGATTAAAGTTTGCAGCCAGCAGTTTTTTCTGGTCTTCCAAATACAGAAGATCTTTATCTTCCACCTTTTCAATTTCATCGATGTTTTCTAAGTTGCCGTCAGACCATCTGAAAGTAGCAAATTTTTCAAAATCAGGCATTTTATCGTACTATATCATTTCGGCGTAAGTTTTGGCAAAATATGTCAGAATGAGGTCTGCACCAGCCCTTTTCATTGATGTAAGTGTTTCAGGAATGACTTTTTCTTTTTCAAAATATCCCTTTTCAATAGCATTCATAATCATGGAGTATTCGCCACTTACATTGTATGCGGCTAAAGGCATATTATAATGCTCTTTCATATCTCTGATAATATCCAGATATGAGAGGGCAGGTTTTACCATTATAATGTCTGCACCTTCTGCTATATCCAGTTCGGCTTCTCTTATTGCCTCCAATCTGTTTGGGGGATCCATCTGATAAGTTCTCCTGTCACCGAATTGCGGGACACTTTCTGCAGCATCACGGAAAGGACCGTAGTATGCTGAGGCGTACTTGGCTGAATAGCTCATTATGGGAATGTTGTGAAATCCGTTATCATCCAGTATATCCCTTATTGCCTCGACCCTTCCGTCCATCATGTCACTGGGAGCAACCATATCCACACCGGCTTTTGCGTGTGTCAGAGCTTCCATACTTAATACTTTCAGTGTTTCGTCGTTGTCAACATCTTTATCTTTTATTATTCCACAGTGCCCGTGGTCTGTGTACTCGCACATACAGACATCGGTTATTACATATAAATTTGACGTATTTTCCTTAATGGCTTTGACAGCCTTTTGAATCACACCGTTTTCGTTGTAAGCCTCAGACCCTTTACTGTCCTTGTGTTCCGGAATACCGAAAAGGATAACTGCGGGCACGCCAAGTTTTTCCAGCTGGATGCATTCCTTTACGGTATTTTCTATACACATCTGATAGATTCCCGGCATTGAGGGGATTTCTTTTTTTACATTGGGCTTTTCCACAACAAACATCGGGTATATAAGATCATCCACGCTCAATTTTGTCTCTCTCACCATTTTTCTTATTGTCTCATTCTTTCTCAACCTTCTTGGTCTGATAACAGGGAAATTCATAATGTTCCTCCTGATAGTTTATTTTTTTCATCATTAATTGTGCATATTAGTTCAACCATGTCATTTACCGTGTATTTATTTGGGTATACAGCATTTATACCGTTTTCCTGAAGATAACTGAATGTTGTTCTGCCGATAACCACAGTTTCCTTTACAGTGTCGGGTATTTTTGTCTGTGAAAGAAAACTGCGGGCTGCTGAAGGGGATGCAAAAGTAATACAGTCTATCAGATTTTCCTGAATAAAACCGGAAATAAACCCCTGGGGGTATTGGATACCTATGGTTTCATAAACAACAGGGGTCTCAACTATTGCTTTTTTTGATATTAAAAAATTTTTCAGAGTATTGCTCGTTTTTCTAGGCCCGGGTATAAGAAATTTCATTCCGTTGATTTCTCTGTTCATAAACTTTTTGACAAGACCTTCGCCGCTGTAATCCTCCGGAATTAAATTTACATCAAAACCTTCCTTTTCTATTGCTTCGGCGGTTTTTTTGCCCACTGCGGCTATTTTACCGAATTTCACACTGTTGATATATTTTTTAAAGTAGTTAAATGCGTTGGAACTGGTGAAGATAAGGTAATCAAAAGCCTTGTTTTTAATTTCACATTCAACCGGTACAGTTTCAATCATAGGCAGAATGAACGGGTACAAACCGCGGGAAGAAAGCAGATTGACAAACTCCGCGGACTGTTCCGGCTGGCGGGTTATAAGGATTCTGTTGAGGAGTTTTTCACTATTCTTCATGATATATGTTGGCCAAAATTTCCCTTCCGCCTGCATTTAAAATTTCCTTTGCGAGGCTTATTCCCATAGATTCAGCATTCTCCACGCTATCTTCAACTTCTCTGTAGATATATTCTTTTGCGTCCAAAGAGGAAACCATTCCCATAAGTTTGAGTTTGCTGCCGTTTAAAATGGAGTAACCGGCGATGGGAACCTGACAGCCTCCTTCCAGCGTTTTTAAAAAAGCTCTTTCAGCTTTTGTCCTGATATACGTTTCCTCATCGTAAAAAAACTTCAGCAATTCCTTGGACTCGATGTCGTCCTCTCTTACTTCTATTCCGAGTGTCCCCTGGCAAACTGCCGGTATCATTATGTCTTCGGTTAAAGTCTGTTTGAGGTGCTGGAAAAAACCGACTCTTACCAATCCAGCTTTTGCCAGTACTATTGCATCGTACATGCCGTCTTCAAGTTTTTTGATACGTGTATTTATATTGCCGCGCAGGTTTTCTATTTTTAAATCCGGTCTGCGTTTTCTGATCTGAACCATCCTTCTCAGACTGCTTGTGCCGACAACGGCTCCTCTGGGTAGTTCGTCGATACTGTTATAGTTGATGGAAAGAAAAGCATCATAAGGTGTTTCCCTTTTTGGTGTAACAAAAAGCTCCATACCCTCGGGCATCTCGCTGGGTACATCCTTCATACTGTGAACGGCTATATCAGCTTTTCTTTCATAAAGTGCATTTTCCACTTCTTTTACAAAAAGGCCTTTACCTCCTATTTTTGCCAGAGGTGTATCCAGGATTTTGTCCCCTTTTGTTTTTATTTTTTTAAGTTCAATGGTTACATCGGGATATTTTTTGTTAATTTCGTTTTTGATAAAATCAGCCTGCCATACGGCCAGTTGGCTGCTTCTCGTTGCAATGGTAAGCTTTTTCATTTCTTCTCCTCTAAGTTAAAGATTATATTGACTGCCTCTATCAATGTGTATTTGTTCTTGCTTGTTCCATTATTTTTAAGATTTGTGAGAGGTGTATGGAGCACTTTGTTCATGTATGAGTTTAGAATGTTGTTAAGCAGTTTTTTTGTCTGCTCGTCTTCAATTTTGGATTTATTAATAAATCTCTCCAGCTCCATCTCTTTTATATCCTCAAACATCCCCCTCATTTCCTTGATCACCGGTACAATTTTAAGCGACTCAACCCATTTGTGAAAATCGGCTACAGACTGTTCCACGATTTCCATGGCTTTTACTGCTTCTTTTTCCCGTGCTTTTTTATTAGCTTCAACAACAGATTTCAAGTCATCTATATCGTACACATAGGTGTTTTCAATATCGTTAATTTTTGGATCAATATCCCTGGGAACAGCAATGTCTATAAAGAACATGGGCTCGTATTTTCTGCTTGCCATGGCGTTTTTTACCTGAGCATGTTCCAGAACATAATATGGAGCTCCGGTGGAGCTTATAACAATGTCTGTTTTTTTGAGGTATTCTGTAAAATGTTCAAAATCCACCGGGATTCCGTTGATTTCCTGAGCAAGCTTTTCCGCTCTTGAATAGGTCCTGTTTGTAACAAAAATTTCCGATATATCGGCGTTTCTCAAATGTTTGGCTGCAAGCTCACACATTTCACCGGCTCCTATTATGAGAGCACTTTTGTTCTTCAACTCTCCGAATATCTTTTTAGCCAGTTCAACCGCAGAATAACTTACGGTTATCGGATTTTCCGATATACCTGTATTGGTTCTTACCTTTTTTGAGGTTTTTATTGTGAATTCATCGAGTTTTTTCAGGAGTTTATCCATTTTACCGTGGATGTTGGCCAGACGAAAACTATCTTTAACCTGACCGAAAATCTGCGGCTCTCCCAGTACCAACGAATCCAGACCTGATGCAACTCTGAAAATATGTCTTACAGCATCCTCTCCGCAATGAATATACGTATGTTTTCTCAACTCAGAGTAATCCACACCGTTTTCCTCGGAAATAATCTGCAATACATTTTCAACGTTGCAGAGAAAATCATCCGTTACAATATAATATTCCACCCTGTTACAGGTGGAAAGAATCATTACCTCATAGATACGCTCATTCTGCAATATCTGCGCGTAAAAATAAGGCAGTCTGTCTTCGGGTACGGCTAATTTTTCCCGTAACTCCACCGGTGCAGTGTTATGATTTAATCCCAAAACAGCTAATTGCATTGGTTACCCTCTTAAAAACAAAGCTACGCAGAAATACATAATTACGATACATATGAATCCCACGACACTCCACAGTGCCGATCCCCGCGGCGCCAATCCTTTTGTTTGTCTTATAAGTATAATGATTCCGAAAACCGCCCATGTTATTACAGCAAATATAAGTTTGGCAGAAAGCAAAAGTGTGCCGTTCCATTCGTAAAGCCCCCATATGATTCCTGCGATTAATCCTATTGTAAAAACGGCAAAACCTATATTCAGCGAATTTTTATTAAGGTTATTAATTACATTCAAAGGCGGAAATTTGGAATATATGAATCCGAAATTTTTATTTTTAAGCTGATTTTCCTGGACAAAATACATTACTCCCGAGATTGCGGCAAACAGAAAAAAAGCTGATCCCACTACTGTAAAGGGAAGGTGAATATAAAGCCAGAAGCTGGTTGCGAAATCTCTTGCGGGATTTATATCTTTAAAGGCGAATGTAAAAAGACCGAGAATTATAACAATGGGCATAATAAAAAGCAGCAGGGAGGGTCTTTTATACTTAAGGTATAGAAATATGTAGACAGCTACGAGAGCTGCAGTCAAAATTATCAGTAAGCCGTTCATAGTATGTGAAGGAAAAATGCCGGTATTGATCCATTTTATGACTATATCAGAAATGTTAAGCAGAAAACCCGATAGTGCGAATATATTTGCTATTCCAGCAAGTTTTTTATATTCCAAAAAGAAAAATAAGCTCATGTGAAGCAGTGAAAGCATATATAATAAAATAACGATATCATATATCATCTCTATCCTCCGGAGTGTAGATATATTTAGTGTTAAAAAGTTTTAATAAATAATAATTGCAAATTTAATAGATTTTATAGTACAGCTTAGTATAATATGTAAAGTATTAAAAGGAGAAAAAGATTTTTAAAAGGATAAATTTCAGGGAGCTTATTCCTCTTTTTTCCCAGAGCTGGTCCCTCAGCTGGCCTATGATTCTTATTATGGCTTTTATGTTTTTCGTAAGTCTCACTGATGTTTTTATAGCAGGCAGGATAAGTAAGGATGTCCAGGCCAGTGTAGGGCTCGTTTCTCAGGTTTATTTTATTTTTGTAGTGGTTGCCACATCATCAAATGTAGGTACCGTTTCGGTTATTTCAAGGCTTTACGGTTCAGACGACCGGGACACATATAGGGATGCTGTTTATTCAATATTATTGACAATTTTTATTGCAGGGATAGCTCTCTCCATTCTCGGCGTTCTGCTTTCTCCGTTTATTATAAGATCATTAAATGTCCCTGAAAGTATTAAAGAGATAAGCATTCCTCTGACTCAAATTTACGCAGCCGGAGTGGCTTTTCAGTATGTACTTTTATGTACTAACAGCATTCTCAGAGCCAGTAAAATGATGAAACGCTCTCTTATTACCATGGGTGTTGTCAGTATTACCAACATTCTGCTTAATTTTTATTTCGTTTTTTATACTCCGATTTATTATAACGGTATTGCCCTATCAACTGCAGTCAGTTTTTTTATTGGTGCAGTGATTAATTTTGTATTTATAAGAAGAATCATTAAAGGTGCTTTAAATTATACATTCTATCATGTTAAAAAAATATTCCATATTAGCTGGCCCTCAGCATTAGTACAGATAGGCTGGCAGTTGGGCTCCACAACACTGTTTCTGATCATTGCAAAACTTCCTGAAAAAAGTGTGGAAGTGATGGCAGCACTCACAAACGGAATGCGTATCGAAGCGGCTATATTTCTGCCGGCTTTTGCTTTTAATATGGCAAATGCAGTAATAGTGGGGAATTTACTTGGTGAAGGCAAAAAACATGAGGCTTTTAAGAACGGTATAGTGACAGCTGTTATGGGAGTTATTGTGGTTACTGTAATGACATTGATAGTAGTGATTTTTGCCAGAGATGTTTCCCAGATTTTATCCAAAGACAGTATAGTTATAAATGAAAGTGTGTTATATATTTATATTAGTATGATTAGTGAGCCTTTTATGGCTTTTAGTGCTGTGCTGGGAGGAGGTTTAAACGGAGCAGGGGATACAAGAAGTGTCATGATAAGAATTGTAGCAGGTATGTGGATTGTTCGTATCCCACTGGCATATATTATGGGAATAACTTTAGGTTTCGGAGCCCCGGGCATCTGGTGGAGCATGAATGCTTCCATTTTTACCCAGATGATTTTAATTACACGTAGATATTTTAAAAAGGAGTGGCTGAATTATGCATTGTGAAAAACTTGAGTTTGAGCATAAGAACATTTTACGTGAAAGGTTGAAAAATGTAGATACCCCTATAGCAGAATACAGTTTTGCAAATCTTTACCTTTTCAGGAATATTCATGATTATAGGGTGGTAAAGGATGAGGATATTTTTATCAAAGGCAAAAGTGTGGACGGTTACACTTTTTTAATGCCCACCAATAACCCTTCAGAAATCGATATGGAATATCTGAAGAGGATTTCCAAAAAAGTGGATTTTATTTTCCCTATAGATGAGCAGTGGTTACAATATTTTGGGGATAATATCGTTTACAGTAATTTTGAAGGTGAAACGGATTATATTTATACCGTTGATAAAATCAGTACATATAAAGGAAGAAAGCTTCATAAGAAGAGAAATCTCCTTAAGCAGTTTTTAAGGGATTATTCTTTCGAGTGCAATCCTTTAACTGATAAAAATGTACATGATGCCTTTGAAATATTGGATATTTGGCAGAATGAAATAGATCTTCCACCGGAAGAGACAGATTTTTATGCATGCCAGGAAGCATTGAATATGCATAATGAGCTTATTTTGTGCGGGCTGATTTATTATGTGGAGGGCGAGCCGGCTGGATTTATTATGGGAGAAGAACTGAATGCTGAAACTTTCGTAATACATTTCGCAAAGGGTAAAAGAAACGTAAAGGGGATTTATCAATTTATTTACAATGATTTTGCAAAGCGACTTCCCAAAAAATATAACTATCTCAATTTTGAACAGGATTTGGGAAAAACTGCTCTCAGGATAGCAAAGTCCTCATATGTGCCTGATATTATGTATAAAAAATACAGAGTGAAAATGCTGTGATGGGTTTTGTTATTGGTGAAAGGAGTTTTCAATCTGTCCTTAATAAAAGGTTAAGCGGCAGGATAAAGCTCAACTGCCTCTAAATACCCTAATTACCTCCCATATCAGGCACATTACAAACCGCGGGATATGACCTTTTTTAATGTATAAACTTTGGGAGGTTGCCGGGGCAATAATCCCTTGCAATGTCATTCCGATTTGTATAAAAGTATATGTCAAAAAGCCAAGAGAGTTACACATGATTGTTAACATACCAGATTTAAACTTTGATGTTTCTGTCAATGAATGCATGAAGAATATGAAGCCCCATCCTAAATTTCAGCATTGTACTTTTGAAAATTATATTCCGGATTCCAGATATCCGTCACAGGCATCTATAAAGAACATTCTGTCTGAGAAGGTGCTTTCAGCTGGCAAAAACAAAATTAATTACAAAATAAACAACAAAGGTTTTTTCGGTTTTTTAAAACGGAGTAACAGTAGTAATAAGAATTCTGACAATCCTGATAGGGATTTAAATCTCTATCTTGACGGCGGTTTCGGTGTGGGCAAAACACATCTGCTCAGTGCCTGTTACAATGTGGCGGAAACAGATAATAAAACCTTCCTGAGTTTTGGTGAGTTGACATATTTCTTCAATTTTCTCGGAATAGAAGAATCCATTAAATATTTCAGCGGTTTCGACCTGATTCTGCTTGATGAATTTGAATTGGATGATCCTGCAACCACAAGAATGATTGCTAAATTTTTTCAAGAACTTGGCAGCGATACACTTGTAATTACCACATCCAATACCCTTCCTTCGGATCTGGGGAAAGGCAAGCATTTTCAAATAGAGGAATTTGAAAGGGAAATGGGTGTGATTGCCGATTCTTTCAGCACCTATGTCATTGAAGGGGAGGATTACCGTAAGAAAAGCGGAAGTCAGTTGTGGAAGAGAGTTGTTGATAAAGAATTTTTTATGGATCAATTTACTAAAGTAGACACGGAGGCTGCAAGTAAGGGGCTTATAGGTTTTGAAAATTTAATCGGACTTCTCAAACAAAATCATCCTTTTAAATATTATATAATACCGGATAATACAGAGGCACTCTTTATCGACGGGATAAAGCCCTTTGGTGCTCTCGATGAAGCTTTGCGCTTTGCTCATCTGGTGGATAACTGTTATTACTACAACACGAAAATATTTATCAGGTCTGCGTATCATCTGAACGATCTTTATAGCGATGAAATGCTGGAATCATGTTTTCAAAAGAAATTTCTGCGCTGCTTGTCCCGTCTGGACGAGCTTGCCGTGTTTTATCTTAAATAGTAATTTAATGATTAGTGCTAAGTGTTAAGTTTTAAGCACCATTAATCCTGTATAAATCCTTTAATATGTAGAAGGATAATCTGGGCAGGCTTTTCAAAATGAATAACCAGAAATTACAAAAAATAACAATAATAAACTATTTGCTTCCATTAACCTTGAACGTTGAACGTCTCGCATTGCCCATAACCTCTCCCCCATCACGCATCATCCGCTCGTTAGCGCCTCGCCCGGCGGCGTATGGGGATAGGCACATTACGTGTCACACTTTACGGCTTTGAGACCTTTGAATCATTGCCATACTGTCACACTGAACTCGTTTCAGGGTCTCGTAACTTGCTGATGATAATAGATCCCGAAACAAGTGATTGTTTACACAAATATATCAGCCAAAAGGCTGATGCTACGGGATGACCTTTTGTAGTTATTCAAAGGTCTCGTTTTTAAAATGTGTGAGTTTTAGGTGGTACCTGGTATTATATTATTGCTGAATGAGAAAATTTAATGTTAAAATTGTAAAAAAATTAAATTTGTGCAATATTATACAGCTAAGGCTCCGTTTTTTGAAATTTTAAATCGGGGTTTCGGTAACTTTGCTGTTTATTATATATTTTTAGGGATATGAAGGAGAATGAATGATATCTGATTTGGTTAGTATCTGCAAAAAGGGCGGAGATATTATAAAGGACAACTTTGATAAAAAGCTGGATATAAACAAAAAATCATCCATAGATCTCGTTACGGATATTGATTATTTTGTTGAGAAAGTTGTAAAAGAGGAACTTAATGAAAAATTTCCTTCCATTGAGATAATAGCTGAGGAATCAGCACTTGAGACTATCGAGAATGAAAAACCGGTGTTTTATCTAGATCCCATCGACGGTACTACTAATTTTGTTCACGGATTTCCTTTTGTAGCTGTTTCTCTGGCTTATTATGTGAAAAATAGAGGTGAAATTGGAATTGTTTATAACCCTATTATGGATGAATTGTTTACGGCTGAAAGATCCAAGGGGGCTTTTTTGAACGGCAAAACCATAAAGGTTTCGTCTACAGTGGAGATGATAAACAGTCTTATTGGAACAGGCTTTCCGTATTCTATTGTTGAAAGAGAAGATAATGAAATTATAATACAGCGTCTGCGTAATATTCTTGAAAGCAGCCGTGGTGTCCGTAGGGCAGGTTCTGCTGCACTGGATTTGTGTTATACGGCAAAAGGCGCTTTTGACGGATACTATGAATCCGGTCTGAACCCCTGGGATGTTGCAGCGGGTAAAATTATTCTGGAAGAGGCAGGGGGATGTGTATCCTCTCTCGGCGGAGGGGAATATGATTTCAGTGAATCATGGATAGTAGGTTCCAATGGTCTGATACATGATGTTTTGATAAATAAAATAAATATTTCATGAAGGAAATATGGAGAACAATAACGAGAAAAAGGAATTAATAGGCGATCTCAGCTCAATGCCGCTGGCGGATGTGTTCCAGTGGATAGCTCTTTCAAAGAGAACTGGTGAGCTTTATCTGCAAAGTGACAATGACGAGATATCCATTTCATTTATTAAGGGTGAAATCGCACATGCCAGTACCAATCAACCACGTTTTTTGCTGGGGCAGCTTCTTTTACAGTTCGGAAAAATTGACAAACAACAGCTGATTAAGAGTCTGGGAATTCAGAAGAAAGAACAGAAAGCACTGGGAAAAGTTCTGGTGGAGCTTTCCCACATAACCAGTGAAGATCTTGAGGAAATTATTCATATACAGGTTCGTGATGTCGTATTTTATATTCTAACCCTAAAATCATGTTTTTTTAATTTTATTGATAAGGAAATCACCACCGGCATAGATCATCTGGTTCAGGTGGATGAAGTTCTCATGAAATGTATGAAACGCATTGATCTGTATAATGATATGCTCGAACATTTCAATGAAAAATCCATTCTGAAGGCTAAAGGTTATGAAGGCCGGCTTAAACAATATATAAACTCAAAAAACAATGTATCCCGTATCATCAGGCTTGCCGGCGGTGACTGGTTTGATATTTATAAAGAAATATTCAACGGTATCACCAATGGTCAGATTGTAGTTCTGGAGGAGTCCGAAGAGGATATTGAAGACCCTGTTTTGGAATTTCTCGTTGCACTGGAGCTGTTTAACAAAAATAAAATTTATGAATCCTACAAGATAGTACACAGCCTTGTTCGACATCACAGCGTCAAAGAGCAGATTCGTAAATTTTACAGTAATCTGAAACTGTTTATTTCGCGTTATTTTTACAAGAATTACGGCGGTGAAAATTCATGCTTTTCATTAAACAGAGCAAAACTCTCTGATGAAGATATACATATTTCGGCAACTGAGGGTTTTGTTTTGTCACGTATAGAAGAATACCCCTGTGTCAATATGCTTGAAAAGGCTGTCAATCTGGATAAAGTAGAAATTTTTCTTATTATAGACAAGCTTTACAGACTCAATTTGTTGTCTCTTAAAAGAAAGCTGAAAAACAAAACGGAGCTTATCGGTCTGGATGTGATAAGTGGTCTCCTCTCAGTGTACAAAAGGGAGTTGTCCGGAGAAATGGAGATAATTACCGAGGATTTGACGGCTAGATTATTTTTTAATGGTGGCAGGCTTAAGTTTTTATTTTCCACGACTGATAAATATGACATTAAGCGGTATCTTGTAAAAAAAGGATCTTATAAAATTAACGAAAAGGCATATGAGCAGGATGTTGAAGGATTTATTCAAAAACTTATGAACGATAACGATCTATCTGTGCAGGATCTGCAGCCTATATTCAAAATTTATCAGAATATGATTTTTTATGAACTTCTCAGTCATAAGGTCATATCGATAATTTTCTATCATGAGAAAAATTTTCCGGGCATTTTTAATATAAATATCAACCTGGTTTATCTTATTATTTTTTCTGTCGTGAGTAACAATATTATCCTGGAAAATAAACTGGATTTTTTCTACGACTACGAGCTTTTAAAAGATAAACAAAAACTTCTTGAAGAAACTGCAGAGCTGAACATAGTCAGGCAGATTCTGGACGATTTTGAGGATAATTATATCGGCAAGGAGAAACTGAAAAATTATGACAAAACTCAGTTATCCATATTAAACATGTTTTTTAAGCTGGGTTATTTGAGAGAGGTCGCAAAGCCGGAAGTACCTTTGGAGGATTTGCAGAGTTTTCTTGCAGAAATCAGGAATAAAAACTCTTTTGAGATTTTTGGTGTTGATGAAAACTCTTTTGATTTGGACTCCATAAAAGAACAGTACATAAAATTTACAAAAAAATATCACCCGGATCTTTTTGCCAATAAAGAACATAAAGAAACGGCTCAGGAAATTTTTGAGATGATTAAGTCGGCTTATGACTATCTTCTGGAGGAAGAACAGCACAGAAAGAATAAAAATGAAGAAGGAACCAAAGTCGATGTGAAAAGTATTTTTATGGCGGAACAGCTTATTACGAGCGGCAGAGTTTACTTAAACATGGGCAGAATGTCCGATGCAATCGATGCTTTTAAAAGGGCTTATGAAAATTATTCTGATGATGAGGAAGTTAAAGCCTATTACGGTTTGGCTAAGGTGAGAAGCGGTGAACAAAAAAAGGGTTTTGAGATACTTAAGGAATGCGATATCGAAAGTTTTGATGAGCCTGAATTGTATATAGCTTACATAGAGGCTGCTATAAAACTGAAAAAGAAAAAAGAGGCCTCTGCTTTGATAGATAAAGCTATTGCGAAATATTCCGAATATTCAAAACGCCTTAATGCTTATAAAAGCCGTTTAAAACATATGTGATTTGATTTAATATTTGCTTTGCAATAGGATGAGTAATTGTTATAATTTAAAAACAAAAAACACTATGCGAGGCTGCCCTATGAACAGAAAAGATTATAGAAAAAATATCAATATTTCAGACAAAAATTATGAATATTTCAGTATTACCCAACTTTCTGAGAAAGGTTATGATGTCTCGTCACTGCCTTTTTCCATCAAAATCCTGGTGGAGAATATCCTCAGAAATATGGGAAACGGTATAGTTGAAGAATCGGATTTGAAAAATATTTGTGAATGGAAAGGCAAATATGAAGAGCCCGTAGAAATCCCTTATTATCCGTCCCGGGTTCTAATGCAGGATTTTACCGGTGTTCCGGCGGTGGTTGATTTGGCAGCAATGAGAGATGCCATGGCTGAAATAGGTGGTAATCCTGAAAAGGTCAATCCTCTCGTTCCCGTTGACCTGATTGTTGATCATTCCGTGCAGGTTGATTATTACGGATCGCTGAATTCTCTGAATCGGAATGTGAAAAAGGAGTATGAGAGAAACATTGAGCGTTATTCCATGCTTAAATGGGCACAGAACAGTTTTGATAATTTCAGTGTTGTTCCTCCTAATTCGGGGATATGCCACCAGGTAAATCTTGAATATCTGGGAAAAGTTGTCAGAAATGAAGACAATGTTCTTTTTCCAGATACACTTGTGGGAACAGACTCCCATACACCGATGATAAACGGAATCGGCGTTATGGCCTGGGGAGTTGGAGGAATAGAGGCTGAAGCTGTTATGCTCGGCCAGCCTTATTATATGCCTATTCCTGAAGTTATCGGTGTAAACTTAAAGGGTGAGCCTGCAGAAGGTGTAACGTCAACTGATATTGTTTTAAGCATTACACAAATGCTCCGTAAGTTTAATGTTGTGGGCAAGTTTGTGGAATATTTCGGAGCAGGGTTAAAAAATTTGAGTGTATTTGACCGTGCCACAATATCTAATATGACTCCGGAATATGGAGCCACCTTGGGTTTTTTCCCTATTGATCACCTGACACTTGATTATCTGAAACTTACAAACAGAAACAAAGAAGCTGAAATTGTTGAAAAATATGCAAAAGATAACGGTTTCTATAACGATTACTCTCAAAATATAAAATATACGGAAGTGCTCGATTTCGATCTGAGCAGTGTTGAGCCATCGCTGGCCGGTCCTGCCAGACCTCAGGACAGAATATCTCTTTCTGATATGAAAAACAGTTTTTACGAAATTCTAGGATGTAAGTATGAAAAGAAAGTGGATGAAAGAAATATTTCTGCTTTTAATGAAGAGTCAAAAGAGTATGCGGAGATTGACGATAGTTGTGAGCCAGCCGGGGTTAAAGAGGAAACAATAAAAATTAACGGCGAAAACGTTACTATAAGAGACGGAAGTGTTGTTATAGCTGCACTTACGTCCTGTACAAATACCTCAAACCCCTATGTGATGCTCGGTGCCGGTCTTATTGCCAAGAAAGCGGTTGAAGCCGGCTTGAAAGTACCCGGTTATGTTAAGACGTCACTGGCCCCGGGTTCAAAAGTGGTGGTTGATTACCTGAAAAATTCGGGATTGCTCCCATATTTAGAGGGATTAGGTTTCCATGTTACGGCGTACGGCTGTACAACATGCATAGGTAACAGCGGTCCGTTAAAACCTGAGATTGAAGAAGCTATTGATAACTCGAAGCTTAATGTTGCGTCTGTTTTATCAGGCAACAGAAATTTTGAAGCCAGAATCCATCAGAAGGTTCGCTCTAATTTTCTTGCATCTCCGATGTTAGTACTTGCCTTCGCTTTGGCCGGTCGCGTTGATATTGATATGTATAAGGAACCGTTGGGAAGAAATGTTAACGGTGAGGACATTTATCTGAAAGATTTATGGCCGTCCGGAAAAGAAGTGCAGGATTATGTCAGTAAATATATTGATTCGGAATCATTTTCCAGAGAGTATTCTGTAATTTTTGAAGGGGATGAAAACTGGAAAAAACTTGATGTTGCCAAGAGCACTATTTACAAATGGGATGAAAATTCCACATATATCAAGAAACCTCCTTATTTTGACAATTTTACACCTGAACCTCCCAGGCTTCAGGATATTAAAAATGCAAGAGTTCTTCTGCTTCTCGGTGATACAGTAACCACTGACCACATTTCACCCGCCGGGTCTATCCCTTCTGAATACCCTGCTGGTAAATATCTTTTGGACAATGGTGTGCAAAAGAGCGATTTCAATTCTTACGGTTCCAGGAGAGGAAATCATGAGGTTATGATAAGGGGAACGTTTGCCAATGTCAGGATAAAAAACAAACTTGTCGATCCGAAGGAAGGCGGTTTTACGGTAAAATTTCCCGAAGAAAAGGAAATGTATGTTTATGACGCTTCTTTGGGGTATTTGAAAGAGAATACACCGCTCATGGTTTTGGCTGGCAAGGAATACGGCACCGGCTCCTCCAGAGACTGGGCTGCAAAAGGGACTCAGCTCCTGGGAGTAAAGGCTGTAATTGCCGAATCCTATGAAAGGATACATAAAAGTAATTTGGTGGGGATGGGTGTTCTGCCTTTGCAGTTTGAAGAAGGAAATTCCTGGCATTCCCTCGGTCTTAAAGGCACGGAAACATTCAGTATAGAAGGGCTGGAGGATATCGCCCCGCGCAAGCAGTTTAAAGTTACAGCAGTTAAGAATGACGGAGAAAAAGTGGAGTTTAATGTGGTATCCAGACTGGATACAGAAGTGGAAGTACGATATTTTACACACGGTGGTATTCTTCCCTATGTTTTACGGATGATGATTAAATGATTTTACCTGTAAAAAGTTGTATTTTTTTATATAGAGGTTGATACCTTTTTTAGGTAGTGAGGTAGTGGGATGGAAAAATGCTAATTTGTTGAATAGTACATTGGTGTATTTGTGTATTGGTTGATTTGGGCATTTAACGTTGAACTTTGAATATAACCCATAATGCATCACTCATATAAATGCGGAAATTTTGGGAGGATGCCTGCAGTGAAAGTATTTGACTATCTATTGTGAAATGTATTATTTTCAATCTTAATTATGTTATATACCACACAAACGAGAGATTTGAATAATTGAAATTTAATAACTCCAGTCCCTCCTAATTCATTGATAGGCTGGGTAATTATTCAAAACTCTTAAAATTACAATGGAATGTTATGATATTTAAACGTATCACCCTTCAGGGGTTTAAATCTTTTGTTGAAAAAACACATCTGGATTTTCCGCCCGGTGTAACCTGCGTTGTAGGTCCCAACGGCAGTGGTAAAAGTAATATACTGGACGCTATCAGATGGGTTTTCGGTGAACAGAGCGCTAAGGAACTCAGGGGCTCTGAGATGGAAGATATTGTCTTTGCGGGTTCGGAAAACAGAAAATCTTCCGGTTTTGCCCAGGTTTCATTAACTCTTGGTGATTTGGATGATGAAACCACCGCTAAATGGGGTACGCTATCTGAGATTACCGTTTCACGAAAATATTACAAAACGGGGGAAAGGGAATACCTGATAAATAACAGAAAGTGTAAACTAAAAGATATTAAAGAAATATTTTACGATACCGGTATAGGAGCCAGAAGCATTTCCATTATTGAGCAGGGAAAAGTTGAGAAAATTATCCAGTCTTCTCCCGAGGAGCTTAGGCTCTTCTTTGAGGAGACTGCAGGCGTAGTAAAGTTTAAGGAAAGGAAAAAAGAGGCGGAAAAGCGCCTTTCTCAGACTAAGGATAATCTGGGGAGGGTTAACGATATTATTGCTGAAGTCAGGCAGAATGCTTCTGTTCTTTATGAGCAGCTGCAAAAATTAAATAATTATAAAGAGTTAAAAGACAGCAAAAAACAACTGGATTTTTCATATCTTTTCAACAGCTATAATGAGCTTAAGGAAAAGTTATCCGCACTGAACAAAAATCATGATGACAGTCTTCTGAGGATTAATGAGAAAAATAAAGCTCTGGAAAATTTCAGAAGTGATTTAAATAAAAGAAAAACAGAGCTTGGTGAAAAACAAAAAGAGTACAAAAAATGTAACGAAACACTTATAGATCTGATTGAGAAGATCAATAAGTGCGAAGCTGATATTAAGGTTCTTGAGAGTAATATCGAAAGTTCGGAACATACAAAAATGCAGCTGAAAGAAGAGATTGAAACCGATAACAGTAAATTGCGGGAGCTTACAGATGAGAGCCAGCGCCTTAAAAACTCCCTGGAGGAGTTGGATGGAAAAAAAGGAAGTATTCAGGAAAAAATTGACGAAATAAACGATATACTGTCTGATATTCAACTGCAAAAGGAAGATAATGACGATGATTTGGCAGAATGCAGAGAAATATATCTTGATCTTACTCAGAAAATTACCGAGCTGCGTAATGAAATTTACAAAAATGAAACGGAATATGAGAATACTGAAAAAAATATTAAAAAGTTAAAAGCTGAAAAGAAAGAGATTGATGACAATACCGAAGAACTATATGCAGAAAAAGACCGTCTGAAGGGTCTGATCGATGATAAGAAAAGTGACCGGCTCTTATATGTGGAGAGACTGGAAGAATTTAATGCAAAGTTGCGGGATACAGAAAAAAAACTCAATATGAAAGCAAAAGAGATGGAAGATATACGGATTGAACATTCCACCACAAAACGAACACTGGAACTTTTGCAGACCCAGCTGAAAACGGAGACTTTTGCTGATGAAGGAGATGAAAAGTATTTTCATGGAATTGGAGCTAAGTTTCTTGTTGATTTTTTACCGGGGAACGATACCGAAGTTCTGAAGGAATTCGGAGATGTTCTTGTTTTGAAAGCAAAGGATTTAAACAGCCGTAAAAAACTGCTTGATAATATTGACGGACTTAAAGGCTCCTATCGTTTTGTATTTGAAAATGAACTGGATTCTTTCGAAAAATTTCTTCTTGAGACAAATTTTGAGTCTGTATCTGAAAATATAATAAAATTTGAACACATTTTTCATAAGTTTGGCGAAAAAGATAAAAATGCTTTGGTGCTCAAGTTGAAAAACGATATAAAAACTGCCGAATCGGATATTTCCAGAATAGGCAGTACATTGGAAGAAAAAGACTCAGAATATAATAATCTGAAAAACAAGAAGGGGACTGTTACTTCAGAAATAGAGAAACTGCTAAAGATTAAAGAAACGCTGGATAAGGAAATCAGTAAGTATGAGAATGAACTTAATACGGTGCTCAGTGATATTTCACGGGATAGAAGACGAACGGATGTTCTGGAGAAAGAACTAAAATTGAATTCAGAAGAACTTGGAAGATTAAAAAGTGAAAAGAAAAAGCTGACTGCCCGCCTTGAGGAAATTTCCGAAAAACAGGAAAGCTATAATGAACAAATGGAAGAGCTGGAGGAGAAATCTGAGTTTTACAGCAATAAAATAGATGAATACAAAGACCAGCTTTCGGATCTGAAAATCGAAATCAGGGGATATTCTGAGCAGATAAGCGGTGTTAACAAACAGAAACATTACGTTGATAAGGATATTTCAACAACATCAAATAAAATTGCCAATTTGAAAAACAGACTCAAAAAGCTTATGACTGTGGATGTAAGTAATTGGCAAACCAGTCTGCAGTCAAAACAGGAATATTTGAAGAAGTATAAGAGTGAAAAAATTCAAAATGAAGATATTAAAAAGTTTCTTGAATCGGAAATAGATGAGCTCAATAGCGGTGTGGCAGAGCTTGAAAACAGTATTAATGAACAGAAGGATGCAATAAATAAAGAGGAAAGGGAGTATGAAAGACTTCATTATTCAATAATGCAGACAAAGAATGAACTGAAAGATCTGCAGGAGCGGTATGAGGAAAAATACCAGGGTGCTGATATATACAATGATTTGAGAAGTTACGAGACAAAAGATTTCAAACCACGAGTCTTAAAGAATAAAATTTCAGATATAGAAAAAAAGATTGAAGAACTGGGACCGTTGAATATGGCTGCCGACAATGAGTATTATGAAGCTCAGGAGCGTCTGGACTTTCTGCTGAAACAGAGGGAGGATCTCGAAAATGCTATAGGTACAATATACGAGCTTATCAGGGAAATTGATGATAGCACCGTAAAGCAGTTTAAGCATACCTTTGAGTCGGTAAGAAAACATTTTCTGGAAATTTTTAAGATACTTTTTGGAGAAGGGAAGGCAGAATTAAAATTGACGGATGAGAATAATCTTTTGACAACTGGTGTGGAAATATTTGTTCAACCACCCGGTAAACGTCTTCAGAATATGAATCTTCTCTCCGGCGGTGAGAAAGCAATGACTGCATGTACGTTGCTTTTTGCAATGTTTCTGCATAAGCCCACTCCCTTTTGCTTTCTTGATGAAATCGATGCACCGCTTGATGATGCTAATGTCAACCGCTTTGTAAAGATTGTCAAAGAGCTTTCTAAAAAATCTCAGTTTGTGATTATTTCACATAATCAAAAAACTATTGAGAATGCCGATTCCCTGTACGGTGTGACAATGCAGGAACCGGGTGTTTCAAAAATACTGTCGGTGACATTGGATAAACATGATCTGAAAAATGATGCCGCCGCAAATCTTAAATAAAAAAATAAATGAGGTGAAGATATATGGGCTTTTTTGATGTTTTCAAAAGAAAAAAACGTGAAGAAAAAGATAAAGAAAATATCCGGGAAGACGACGAGGAAATAAAAGAGGAAAAAGAACAAGAAGAAACTGGTGTCAGTGAAAGTGAGGGTATCAGTGAAAGTGAGAGTGAGAGTGAAGTTGGAGTTGAAAGTGTGAGTGAGAGTGGGAGTGAAGGTGAAGGTGAAAAGGAAGGTCAGAAAAAGGAATCTGCTGAAAATGAGAGTGGAAAGAAAAGCGGCAAAAAGGATGAGAAGCAAAGAAAATCAGGTGTTTTCGGAAGGCTGAAAAAGGGGATATCCAAAACTTCGGGAAGAATTATCGGTGGCATGGAAACGATTTTTCTCGGGAAAAAAGAGATTGATGAAGAGCTTCTGGATGAGCTGGAGGAGCTTTTCGTCACTTCAGATATGGGTGTTTCCACCACGATGAAAATAATAGATGATCTCAGAAGCGATGTAAGCAGGAAAATTCTGAAAAATCCTCAGGAATTGAAAAACGCCTTAAAAAAGAAACTTACAGAAATACTGGATATAGATAATGAGCTTGTAAAAACAGATGATAAACCTTATGTCATACTTGTGACGGGAGTTAACGGGGCCGGAAAAACGACTAGTATTGCAAAACTGGCAAAGATGTTTAAAGAAAATGGAATGAGCGTTATGCTCGCAGCAGGGGATACGTTCAGGGCGGCTGCAATTGAACAGCTTGAAATCTGGGGGGAGCGTGCAGGTGTTCCTGTGGTAAAACAGAAAACGGGAAGTGATTCGGCAGCAGTAGTATATGATGCAGTTCTTTCGGCTAAATCCAAAAAGATTGACGTGGTAATAGCCGACACAGCAGGGCGACTTCACACGAAAGATAATCTTATGAATGAGCTTAAGAAGATCAGCCGGGTTGTAAAAAAAGAGATGCCTGATGCACCTCACGAGGTACTGTTGGTTCTGGATGCTACAAGCGGTCAGAATGCCGTTGCCCAGGCCAAAACCTTCGGTTCAGAGATCGGTGTCACCGGTGTGATACTTACGAAACTTGATGGTACTGCCAAAGGGGGCGTTATCGTGGGTATCGTTGATGAAATGCAGCTTCCGGTAAAATTTATAGGTTTCGGTGAAAGTATGGATGATCTAAAACCTTTTGATGCCGGGGAATTTGTCGAAGCTCTATTTGAGTCCGCCGATGAAACTGATAACAGCTGATCAAACAACAAATATCGACCGTGCTACATTTAACTGGATTTTTCCAGATAGAAAAGAAGAAACAGGTGCTGATGATATAACGTATCCGCCCGCTCTTTGGGAAAAAAAAGGTATTTATTATCAGCTGAATTATTTCAGCCATTGTGCTGATGAATATTTTTTCTTGGAAAATTGCGGTTTTTTTGATGCACTGTCTTTCAGCGTTGATTTTTACGGTACTAAAAATCTTAATATTATTGAACTTTCTAACCTTTTATTTCTGGCAGAACATTTCGGCTATGATATTTCGGATTTGGATCTGTTTGAAAGATACGGGGTTGCCGGTGACAGAAAGGTCAAAACTCTGAGAGAGTTAAAAGATTTGTCCGAAGATATAAAAGAATATCTTGCTGTTAAAAACTTTTCATTTAAAACGCTGAATCTTTTAACAAGGTTGCCGGAAAACTTAATCAGCATTTTGGACTCTTATCTTCTGACTGAGAATCCGTCGGTTTCAGATTTTAAAAAAATGGTTACAAAATTATTTGATATGAAAGAGGAAATTCCTCAGGATCTCGCAACTTATGATAAAAATGAGCTGGAAAAGGTATTTTTGTCTAAAAACATAACTCAGGAAAATTTTCTTAGTGAGATGAAAGACATTGCCGGAGAAATGAAGCCTGTAAAAATTAAAAATTTAGACAATTTTGAGACTGATATACTTGAACTGAGTTTTAAAATAAATTCACCGGAAGATTTTGAAAAGATACTGAATCAGATGTTTGAAAAGAAAAAAGTTATAAAAAATATTTACAGGGTAATGGAAAAATATGATTTACATTGATAAAAGTGCACGGAATAGCAGATTTGTTGATATTTTTGAAAATGACGGGAGAAAGTTTACTTTTGTAAACAGCATGGAGGAAGTGGAGGATTCCAAAAATAACATTTATATAACATCCGGTTACAACACTTTTGTTCACAGATGTCCGGCTACAACCAATTACAGATGTTGTAATTATTACGTTGTGGATTTGGTTGAAGGCTGTCCTTTTGACTGCACTTACTGCATTCTTCAGGAATATCTTAATCATAATCTTGTCAAGGTTCACTCAGACCTGGATAGGGTGAAAGAAGAAATTATCAGCCTTTCAAAAAAAGGTGTATTCAGACTGGGCACCGGCGAACTTTCCGACAGTCTGGCATATGACCATATCTTAAAACTTTCGGATTTTTTTATACCGGTTATTAGCGATCTTGAAAACATTCAGTTTGAATTTAAAACAAAATCTGCCAATGTGGGAAGGCTGCTCAATCATAATTCGGAAAATATACTTGTCTCATGGAGTTTAAACCCGCAGGAGATTGTTACTGCTGAAGAGCACTATACTGCCGGTTTGGATGAGCGTATAGAAGCCGCTGCAAAGTGCGCTGAGTATGGGTATAAGGTGGGTTTCCATTTTGATCCGCTCATTTATTATAATGATTTTGAAAAAGGCTATTCAGATGTTATCAAAAAGCTTTTTGAGAAGATTCCGGAACAATCGGTTGAGTATATAAGTATTTCCACATTCAGATTTATTCCCGGTCTGCTGGATACTGTGAGGGAAAAGTTCGAAGGCTCACAGCTGCTGAAAAGTGATTATGTAAGGACTCTGGACGGAAAAATGCGGTATTTTAAATCTCTGAGACAGTACATGCTGAGATATGTGGTAAAAAGAATAAGAGAGTACTGGCCGCAGGTTTTTCTTTACTTTTGCATGGAGCATGAGAGCGTATGGAAAAATCTTCTTGGATATGATCCGGGTGAAAGGGAAAATTTTGAGAAGAATTTCCCCTTTTACCACAAATCTCTGTAAAGTCATTGAAAGTTTTTTCAGTAAACATAAGTTACTATTAAATTACAAATTAGGAGGTATTTTATGTCGAATATTACAATGAAAGGAAATCCGGTTACATTGGTTGGAAATACGTTGAGTGAAGGCGATAAAGCTCCGGATTTTAAGGTTGTGGATCAAAATTTGCAACCAAAATCTCTTAAAGATTACGCCGGAAAAGTGAAACTTATAAGTGTCACTCCTTCATTGGATACACCGGTTTGTGATATGCAGGCCAGAAGATTTAATGAAGAAGCTGCTAAATTGGGTGACAATGTCGCTGTATTAAACATCAGTGTTGATCTTCCTTTTGCCATTAAAAGGTTTTGTAATGCCGCCGGAATAGACAAAGTTGAGACGCTGTCTGATTATAAGGATGTTTCTTTCGGAGAAAATTATGGGGTACTTATAAAAGAGTTGAGACTGCTTGCACGTTCGGTTTTTATTGTTGATGACAAAGATGTTGTAAGATATATGGAAGTTGTTCCTGAAGTTACAGATGAGCCGGATTATGAGAAGGCATTGTCTGAGTTAAATAAAGTGGTTCGATAATTATTGTAAGTTCCAGTTTTTGCAGTATTGTGAAGACAAGCTGAATGTTGATCCGACCTGTCCAAAGTTTTAACTTTGGACAGGTCATCCCATTTATAAATGGTCAAGCTTTAGCTTTTAAATCTACAACTTCCCTCCTTTTTTAACTATCTCTATATGAAGCAGCTTTACACCATTCACTTCAAAAACTCTAAATATTTTAATTTAAATGGAATGTGCTATGTGCCCGGCGGTATATTTTTAAGAAATCGAGTTTTGTAGAGCTGAGCCAAGTATATCAATTTGAACTTTAGTTAATAAAGTAAAAGCAAGATAATGGTCATATGTTCATAATGATCGCTTGGCAAAAGATTGGAAAACAGTTGGTATAAATTTTTTTTATAATCCTTACTGTTTGTATAGGAATTATAACTAATTGATTTAAAGACACAATTTAAAAAAGACTTATATGCTCTTAATATGTAAGAATTTTTTTTGAAATTTTTTATTGCATATATATCTATAGTTGTATATTGTATACACAATAAAGAGCATATGACAATATTAAACGGCTATTTGTTGTTGTGTGTTTAAGCTTTTGCATGAGAAATATACTTTTTAAGGTTTTGTGTATTGAGATATTTAATAGTTAAAAAAAGAATTGTTTATGGCATGTGCTATAAATTGCTAAAATAATTGGAGGCTAGAAAATGGGAAAAGGGCAGTTAAGTTTATCCAGGAGAAAGTTCCTTCAGGTATCAGGCGCTGCTGCATCTTCTGTTGCAGCGGGAGGGTTGTTAAACACTGTAAAAGCGACCGCAAGTGAACATTCAATCACTAATTCTTCAGGGAACAAAGAAAAATTTGTACCATCTGCATGCGCAATGTGTGTTAACAAATGCGGTCTTGTTGCACATGTGGTCGACGGCAGAATTGAAAAATTAAACCCAAACCATAAGTTTTTCAAATCCCGCTCGATGCTTTGTGCAAGAGGAAACGCCGGAGCAGCGGAACCTTATAATCCTGACAGGTTAAAAAAACCGCTTTTACGAGTTGGCAAACGCGGTGAAGGCAAATGGAAAGAAATAAGCTGGGAAGAGGCTTATAAGCTGGCTGCTGAAAGATTGGCAGAACTAAAACAAAAATATAAAAACAGATCTTCCGTAGCTTTCGTTTCAACCGAAGGTTTTCAGGAAGAGTTTTTCAATATGCTGTCAACTTCTTACGGATCCACTAATACAGTAAGGCACCCCACTTTGTGTTTGGCATCAGTAATTCAGGGATGGTCATCTGTTTTTGGCACCTATCCCGATGCTGACTTGACGGAAGCTGATTTTGTTTTGATGCTTGGAGCTAATAGAGCCGAATCTTTTGTAACACCGGACACCATAGATTTTCAAAAATCTATGCCTAAAAAGCAAACGCTTGTTTATGTGGATCCCCGCTTTACTGCCACAGCTGCGAAATCTGATAAATGGTATGCCATTAAACCGGGAACGGACCTTGCTTTTGTGTTGGCACTAATTAATGTCATTGTAACTGAAAATTGGTATGATGAAAATTTTGTAAATGAAAATACACATGGTTTTGAAGATCTTATAAAACATGTAAAGCTGTATACACCCGAATGGGCTGAAAAAGAATGTGAAATCCCGGCTGATGAGATTAGATGGGTAGCGCGTCAATATGCCAAATATGCTCCAAGAAGTGTTATATATCCGGGCAGAAGAACCTCCTGGTATGTGAACGATGTGTATTTTAGACGTGCCTGTGCCATTTTGACAGCAATTACAGGCTGCTGGGATGAGCCGGGCGGTGTTATTCCGAAATCATCAATTCCTTTGGCTAAACATGACGGTGCCTTATATCCTTTTTATGATATGGTTAAACCGCGTATCGATGTCAGCAGAGAATCATCTATTAACCATTTAATACCAAACGATGAAAGGGCTAAAAAGGGTCTTCCTCAGGATAGTTGTGCATATTTAAGTGAAAAAGACGGCAGCTGGATTGTTTTTAGAGATTCAGTACTTAAGTCCGATCCATATCCTGTAAAAGGTATGTTTATCTTTAAACAGAATCCTGTTGAAGCAGTTCCGAACAGAGAAAAAACTTTGAAAATGTTACAGCAGATGGAGTTTATCTGTACAATAGATATTCAGATGTCTGATACTGCATGGTATTCCGATCTTATTCTTCCTGAATCAACATATCTGGAAAGATGGGATCCGTGTCATTCTCTTTCAGGGATATGGCCTATTGTAGTAGCAAGACAACCTGTTATCGAACCTATATTTGATACAAAATCCATGAAAGAGATTACTGCCGGAATTGTCAATGAGATGCTTAAAATCCCTTCTTTATGGGATGACTGCTGGGAGTCGGATGTTAAAAGTTTTAAAGAAACTGTAGTTAAACCGATATTAAACCAGCCCACTGAAAAATTTATAGAGCATCAACTTTCCAAATACCCCGGGGCTTATGAAATGATGCTCAAAGAGGGAGTGTTTTATATTGATGATACGGCAAAATATGGAAAAACGAAAAAGAAAGACTTTAGATATAAAACAAAAACGGGAAAAATAGAAATTTACAATGTTCGATATGAAGACGACGGATTAAGCCCCCTTCCTGTTTATGCATCGCCTTCTCAGCCCAAACCTAATGAATTCAGAATGATTTTAGGCAGACACGCCTGGAATACACATTCAGGGACACAAAATAACGAATATTTACACGAAATAGAACCTGAGAATGCTGTTTGGATAAACGATAAGAGAGCTTTTGAATTAGGAATTATGGATGGTGACTACGTTTATGTCAAAAGCTCTGTCGGGGAACAAAAGATTAAGGCAAAAGTTACCAGGAAAATCAGACCGGATTGTATCTTTTATACGCACGGCTTCGGACGTTTGTCCAAAGGATTATCTTTAGTTTACAAAACCGGTGCTTCACAGTCCGCTATTCTGGAAGATTATGTTGATTCAATTTCCGGCAATGCGGCTATGCATGAAACGTTTGTTGAAATAAGAAAAGCTTAAGAGGTGCTTAAATGGCGAAAAAAAGATATGCAATAGTATTAGACGCGAGTAAATGCTTAAACTGCAAAGCTTGCACTGTAGCTTGTAAGCTTGAAAATGATGTTCCTGTGGGTCAGGAGACTTATAGAATATGGGTAACTGAAAATAGGTTGCATGGGAATTTCCCTAATCTAACTCAAACTTTCCAACCTTCACAGTGTCAGCATTGCGAAAATACGCCCTGTGCAAGTGTATGTCCCACCAATGCCACTTACAAGACAGAAGAAGGCGTTGTCCTTGTTGATTATGATAAATGTGTTTTGTGCAAAGCTTGCATGACGGCGTGCCCTTATGACGCCAGATTTGTTGATGAGCATCTGGCTGCGGTAGAGAAATGCACCATGTGTTACCACAGACTTCCTGACAGGGATCCGGCCTGTGTGGAAACGTGCCCGACAAAGGTGAGGGTATTTGGTGATATAAATGATCCGGAAAGTAAAGCAAGTAAACTTTTGGCAAAAAATTCATATTACAGACTGAAGCCTAGTGTTAATACAAGGCCCCGTTTGTTCTATGTAGATTAATAAAGGAGGTTTGCCATGACTACTCACACAGAGAGAGTATCAAATTTAGCAAGTAAGACCTTAACTACTTCGCTGATTGTTATAGGGATAATCTTGCTTGCTATTGGGGGGTATGCTTCATTGCAGGTATTTTTGCAAGGCCATGAAGCTGTGTATGCTGTGAACAGAGAGGTACCGTGGGGGTTATTGATAGCCACATATGCATATTTTGTCATTACATCGACGGGTCTGGCTTTTATAGGAGGTCTGGGTCATGCGTTTGGCTTTGAGAAATATTCCAAAATGAGCAAACGTATTGTAGTAATGGCTTTTGTGATTTTATTAGCTGGTTTTACACAGATAGGAATGGAGATAGGCCACCCCATAAGACTAATGATATATCTTATCCTTTCTCCAAATTTGAATGCACCAATTGTTTGGATGGGTGTATTTTACGGAATTGAACTTGTTATACTTGCAGTGGAACTGTATATAATATTTAAACCTAATAAAAAAGAATCGGATCATAATACTGCTAAAATTGTCGGATTTTTCGCACTTCTTGTGGGTGTTCTTGCAACAAGTAACCTTGGGTATGTTTTCGGTTCTTTAAATGCAAGGCCGTTCTACCATGGGGTATATTTTTCAATATTTCTGGTGATTTCAGGTATAACAGCCGGTGCGGCACTTCTGTTAGCTATTCATAATATAATTTACAAATTTAATGTGCCTGAGAATCTTTACAGTAGTATGAAAGCTCTTGGTAAACTTATGGGAGCAGGAATCGGTGTAATGATATTTTTATATTTGTGGAAAATACTTTCATCACTTTACACCCAGCCGGGTGATAGTTATCTTGCTGCAAAAGCTCTGCTTACCGGCCCGTTAAGTATAAATTTTTGGGTTGGGGAATTGGTGCTCGCCGTGATTTTACCACTTGCCATAATAGTTTTTTCAAAGGCATCTAATATGAAAGCTTTAGGCATTGCCGGCATAGTTTTTATGATTGGCTTATTTTTTACCAGGTATGATTTTATTGTTGCCGGTCAGCTTCCGCCAATGAGGGAAGGACTCGCCGGTTCAGGAGTTCATACAGTAAATGGATTAGCTCAGTATGCTCCTTCAGCTACTGAGTGGATGATTTTTGCTCTCGGATGGGGTGTATTCCTGGTTCTGTATTTTCTTGCAGAACGTTTTCTCATCTTGGATACAAAAGAACATTAAATGTTGTTTGCTGACCCGTTTGCAGGCGGGTCAGCTATATCTCGAAAAATAGGAGCTGCAGGCGTGTGTGATTTTTTGGTTTAGAAGGAGTTTGAAGTGCCTAGACAAGATAAAATAAGATACGTTGGTTATGACCCGGAAGTAAAAAATTTTAAACCCAATGGTTTACCTTCTGTCAAACTTGATAAAGTTGATTTAACAATTGATGAGTTCGAAGCGATCAGGCTTGCAGATTACTTGGGATATGATCATGAAAATGCCGCTCTTCTGATGAATATTTCAAGACCGACATTTTCACGTCTTATTGTAAGAGCGAGACATAAAGTAGCTGATTTTTTGGTAGGTGCCAAGGAACTGATAATTAAAGGCGGCAATATAGAATATGTAACCAGGCGACAGTGTGATAAATGCGGCCTTGAAGTATTAAGTGGCGATAGTAAACAATTCAAACATAAATGCAAATAAGAGGTGAGACATGCCGGGATTTGACAGGAGAGGCCCTTCTGGAGAAGGCCCTATAACAGGTAGAGGTTTAGGAAAATGTGGTGAAAACGGCGGTACTTCCAGAGGTGAAAAAGACGTGCTGAATTTGGGAAAGTGTGATTTTAAAATGCATAGAGGCAGGAATCGAAACAAAACAGACAAAGGAGAGAATAAGTCATGAAGATATCAATACCGCTTATTAATAATAAGATTAGTGACCATTTTGGTGGAGCCGATTCTTTTTTTATTGCTGAAATTGGTGATAATGGCGAAATTGTCCGTGAATTTACACAAACGCCGCCTGAGCACGCTCCCGGGGTTTATCCAAAATGGTTAAAAAGTGAAAATGTGGACATTTTGCTCACTAAAAGTATTGGAGGCAGGGCTATAGCTTTCCTAAAAGATTACGGAATAAAAGTGATCACAGGTATCAATAATGGGGAACCGTCAAAAATAGTTTCAGAATATATAAAAGGGAATATAAGTTCTTCAAATGAATTTTGCGCTGGTTCCGGTAATTGTTCAGAACATTAAAGAAAGAAAGGCCCCATGGGGGGCCGTTTCTTTCATTCTTCGTTCAAATTAAGATATTTTTCTGCCATTAGATAAAGAAAGGCACAGAAAGCTATCGCGCCTATAACAATTGATATTTCGGTGAAAGATGGAGTGTAAGATACCAATCCATTGGGAAGTGCCCCCTGTACATGGGCTCCCGGAGCGGGCTCTCTCATTGGAACAAGCTGACCTGCTATAACCAGGTCATATCTCATATAAAAGATTCCTATTACTGCTGAGATAGCTGCAACAAGGCTTGCTTTAATATTTTTCCCTTTTGTAAAAATAATTATGAAAAATGGTATTAACATACCCAAAGCAATTTCAAATAACCAGAAGTTAACCCCCAGCTGTCCTGACAGCAAGGTCTGTACGGCTTCGAATTTTTCAGGCGGTGCTCCGTAAATGGAAGTAATAACCTTCCAGATATCGAAAAATATCAAAATACCAATAAGGAAACCAAATATTTTGGTTATACTCTTTAAAACCTTGACGACTTTCTCCGGCATATTCGAAGGAGATCTGTAAGCCACAAAGAAAATGATTATTATCAAAGCAGAACCTGATATAAGAGCAGAAAGTATAAAGTATATCGGCAAATAGGGACCGTGCCAGAAAGGTCTTGCTTCCAGCAGTCCAAAAACTGCTCCGAGGTTTGAGTGGGCTGATATACCTGCCAGAAATCCTCCAAGACCGGCGTAAAACGCACCCTTATGATTGTGGTTCATTAAAAAATAAAATTCAATAATGATGAATACTAAATATATTCCGTAAAGAGTACCCATCCACCAGATGGCTGATGCAAAATTGGGTGAAATTACGTTGTATATCATCATCCTGAAAGGGTGCCCGAGTTCCAGAGCAATGACACCGAAACCACACAGCAATGTAAATATAGCCAAGATAATTGATCTTTTTCCTATGACTTCAAAATTTTCAATTCCAAATACATGACCCATGGAAGAGACAAGACAAAGCCCCGTGCTTGAAACCACAAAGAACACATATGTAGAAATCAAAATCCCCCATGGAACAGTTCTGGTGACACCATAAGCTTCATGACCATTAATCAGAACGCTGAATAAACCATACAATCCGAAGAGGGATACAAGTAAAGTTAATATTAACCATATATTGGATATTTTATCGTTTTTAGCAAAAACGTCCATTGTAGTTGTATTTGTACTCATTTTTGCCTCCTATTTTATATATTTGAGTTTTGGTCTTGTTCCCTTTTCGGGCTTCAAAACCGTGTATTCATTTTCTGCCAAAAGTCTGGAAGCCTCACTGTTGGGATCGTTCAGATCGCCGAACACCCTTACTTTTGGAGGACAGGTTTCCACACATGCCGGATCTTTCCCTTCTTCTCTGCGTTGATAGCAGAAAGTACACTTATCTATAGCTTCTGTAGTGTGGCTTTCATATCTGGCATCATAAGGGCAGGCGGTCATGCAATATTTGCAGAGAATGCACTTATCTGCATCTACCATGATAACACCGTCGGCTGTTTTGTAGGAGGCATGTGTTGGGCAGACATGAACGCAGGGCGGATTTTCACATTGCTGACATTGTGAAGGCTGAAAACTTCTGTTTACTGTTGGATATTTGGCATAATGCGTGTCTTCCGCCACCCAGATTCTGTAATTATAGAATCCTACAGGTACGTAATTTTCCATTTTGCATGCTACTGTGCATGCTTTGCAGTCTATACATTTGGAGGTATCGAGCACTATCCCCCACTTTTCTTTTGCGCCTTTTCTTTTATTTGCAAGCTTCTGATTAGCTTCCGCAAGCTTTAAAGCTCTGCTGTTTTCACTCATATTTTCACCTCTTACCTACTAAGCTTTTTTTATTTCTACAAATGTTTCGTGCAATAAAGCATTTCCGGATATAGTTTCAGCATAATCTTCCAGAATTTCAGCATCTGAAGCACCAACCTTGTATATGTTGGATAACCATTTGGATAATCGTCCGAAACCGTGAAGATAAAATACCGTATCCGGTCTTGTATATTCGGTGACGTGAACTTTTACTTTTTGCTCTCCAACAGAGCTTTTAACAATTGCATAGTCTCCGTCATTTAATCCCTGCTTGAGTGCTGATTTAGGATGTATCCAAAGCATGTTCTCATAGTGTCCGTAAGCTTCCAGCAGATAAGGAACATTTTGTGTATTTGCCTGAGTAAATTGTGCGTGTCTTCCCACTACAAATCTGTATTTGCCTTCAGGAGCCTCAGATGGTTTCTGGTAAACCGGAAGGGCATGTAGTCCTGCTTCAGGATACCTTACGCTGGCAAGTTCTATCTTTCCGCTCTTCGTCTTAAGTCGTGCACCTTCTTTGAGCGTCTGCCCATAAGGAATCTTATCCGTTTCATAAAAACATCCCTTTTCCATAAGCATTTTAAATGCTCCGGGGTGTCCTGAAACCTGGTGTTCTATAATCTTTTCCATGGAATTGTTTTTGAATGTATCCACATATTCCTGCAGATACCCTTTGTCCTCTTCCCAGGCATCTGTCCAGAAATCATCTTCTTTAAGGAATCTCTCAGCTAAATCCACTGTAATATCTTTCATGGGTTTCGTATCAAAAAGAGGCTTTATTGCCTGCTTTCTGAAAAGAACTATGGGAGCTGCTCCGCCGTAATTGTGGGCGGGATCCCATCTTTCAAGATATGTGGATTCCGGAAGAACAACGTCTGCATACCAGGCTGCATCTGACATCTGAATATCAATTGCACATGTGAATTCCATCGATTTCAGCATTTCTATTGTTTTAGCCCTGTTTGGAATAGATTCCACAGGGTTCTGTTTGTAAATAAACATTCCTTTTACCGGGTAAGGTTTTTGCTTTAATATTGCGTCTCTGAATAATACCCAGCTGCCGTCAGATTCTGAAAGGTAGGCCACTTTGTCTTTCGGCATACCTTTATTGGATTTGATATATTCAGGCAGAACTTCACCGGCAAAATCAACCTTACCGCCGTCTATTCTGTTCTTCACTCTGTCATAAAGAGGGAAAATAAATTCATGGGATTTCAGGCTTATGCCGGATTTAGGGATAAGCCCTCCCTTTCTGTCCCAGGCTCCTACAACAGCATTCAGAATACCGCAAGCTCTTCTGTAGTAAACGTCGTTGGCGGTAAATGAACTTCTTCTACCCGGATACCATACAGAAGCAGGGGCGTTTTCGGCAAATTTTCTTGCCATCCATTTTATCTCGGAAGCAGGAACCTCGCTTTCTTTTGCTGCCCATTCGGGAGTGTATTGTTTTACATGATTGGCAAGTTCTTTGAAACCATGCGTATACTTATCAACAAATTCTTTATCATACAGATTCTCTGAAATAATGATATTTATCATGGCAAGAACAACTGCCATATCCGTTCCTGGTTTTATCGGAAACCATTTATCGGCCAGAGCTGTTGATTTAGTTGCCCTGGGATCCAGATAAACAAATGTTTGTTCTTTATGGTTTTTGGCCAGATCAATTGTGTCAGGTGTAATAAAAGCTTCCGCCCTGTTGGACCCGGCCATTACAACAAATTTGGCATTTGCTATGTCTGCATCCGGGAAAGTTCCAAATACTGAAGAATATCCCTGGATATTGGATGCCAGACAAAGAGTAGGGTGCCTTACTGAGTTAGTTGATCCCACTATCGATGTTAGATGTCTGAAAAATTCTTCCTGTAAACCTTCCGTGGAAGCAAACGCTATTGAGGATCTGTTATCATACTTGTCTATAAGCTTCATAACGTTCTTTACAATATAATCGTATGCTTCCTCCCAGCTGACCTCTTTCCATTTGCCTTCACCTCTCTCTCCGGCTCTGATAAGAGGTTTCTTGAGTCTGTCCGGATCATAAGGTACCTTTGCTCCGGCATTCCCGCGGGCGCACAGCATTGATCTGGATTTGAAAAAATTGTGATTAGGGTTAAGCTTGTGTATAACCCCGTCTTTTACGTCTGCAAATAAACTGCACATGTTTACACAAATTGCACATGCCGATGGAACATTCTTACTTTCCGAAGAATTACTTCGAGAACTGTGCTCGGATGCAACGGCTTTGATCGTTGAGAATTTTGAAGCCATTGCTCCGGCTGCAAGAGTACCCCCACTATAAGCAAGGAACTTCCTCCTGTTGAGCTTGGTTTTCAATAAAGACATTTTTTGCCCCCTTATTTTGGTGTTTCACTTTATCCATATGTTTGAATATAGATAAATATAATTAAAGGAATGGGCTGTCAATATTTTTTTTGCTTTATTATCAGATATTTGTGGCATATGCCAAAAAAGAAGTTGGCTCGGTGAACGGTTTGACACTATAATTTACAAAGCATTTGCCAATAACAAATAAAGAAGGTAGGGATTTAGGGTATATTGCCGGTTAATTTTAAAGGACATTTACATTCTTTGCCGCATCTTCTCATCTTTATAATTTCGCTGGAATTACAATTGGGACAATAGTAATTTGTTTTTGTGCCATCAGAATCTTCCCATTCATGGGCGCATCTGATGCATTTCAAGTGTCTAGTATAAAACTTTATATATTCTTCGCATTCTATTTTGACTGTTTTTCCGTTTATCAGAGCATCCGCCATTTTTTTTCTGGCTATTTCAACTATTCTGCCAAAAGTTTGCCTTGAAACATTCATCAGGGAAGCTGCTTCTTCCTGGGATAGGCATTCCAGGTCAGCCAGTCTCATTGCCTCCAGCTCATCCAGAGTTAAAATTGTCGTATTATCATTATTATAAACGGCTTCACCTTCATTTGGTTTGTTGGCGGAGTATGGTCCGAACTCTTTGATTCGAGGTCGGTGCATAACCATTCTTTCTTTAGGTGGACGAGGCATTTGTAACTCCTTTTGAACCTATGTTTATTTATATTATATTGCTGTGTGTCCCTGAAGTCAAGTTTTGAGTTTATGCAGTATTAATCATATGCTTGTAAAGATGTGTGTCTGTTAACATGAAAAAAGTTTCATTTAAAACGGCATATGCTTATAATTGAAAAAATTTTATTAAAATAAATTAGAATTATTTTACTTTTCAAATGCAAAAACATTTTTGATTTTATCATATTTGTACTTTATTTCGTTATATATAAAAAACATATTTGAGGTATTGGTTATCATAATGTTTCAAAAGAACAGAGTCCTTTAGTTTACTCTGCATCCTGAAGCAAAGGTTCTGGATACTGTTTGTAAATAAATTGACAAATGCCAAGAACTAATATATAGATATCTATATATTAGTATATTAATGGAGGTAGCTATGAAAGTATTGGTTATTGGTGGTGGTCCTGGCGGTATTCAGTCAACCAAAACTTTAAAGACACTTAATCCTGAGATAGATGTTACTGTAATAAGACCTGAGCCGTACAGTGTTATCTATTGTGCACTGCCTTACGTTGTGGAAGATCTGGTGGACAGGCAGAAAGTTCGTAAAAGTGATAATTTGATAACAGAAACCGGTGCAACTCTTGTAAAAGACCGGGCTGTCTCTGTTGATTTTGAAAATAAAATTGTCAAAACTGAATATTCCGGCAGTTATAATTTTGACAAACTTATTATTTCAACGGGTGCAAATCCGTTTATTCCTCCAATTAAAGGGAATAAACTTAAAAACGTAGTATCTGTAAAAACTGAGAGTGATTTGGATCAAATATTGGAATGTGTGGAAAAGGGTGCCGGAAAAGCAGTTGTTGTCGGTGCAGGCAATATAGGTATAGAAATGTCGGTGGCTTTAAAGCACAAAGGTATTGAAACCTATCTTGTGGAGATGCAGAACAGAGTGGTGCCCAATATGTTGAGTAAAGATCTTTCGAAATTTCCGGAAAAAGAAATAGTTGACCTTGGTATTAATCTGAAACTGAATGTTGCAGTTGACGAATTAATAGGAAAGGAGCGTGTTGAAAAAGTAAAGCTTTCCAATAATGAAACTATTGCGCTGGAAAAAAATGATATGGTTATAATGTGTGTCGGTGTTAAACCCAATGTCGAACTTTTTAAAAACTCACCGTTGGAAATTGATAGTGATGGCATCAAAGTGAATGAATCTATGGAAACCAATATTGAAGATGTTTACGCAGTGGGCGACTGTACAAGTTATATCTCTTACATTGACAAAAAACCATTGGGAGGAAAACTTGCCACAAATGCAGTACCTATGGCTAAAATATGTGCTTACCTGATATTTGGAAAAAACTATTCCTACCCAGGTTTTATTAACGGTGCCATAACAAAGTGTGTAAACTGGCGCATGGGAGGCACAGGATTTAGCGAAGAAATGGCGAGACAAAGGGGCTTTGATATTATAACTGCCATAGGTGAAACTACCACAAGATTCCCTATGATTCCAGGTGCTACCAAAGTCTATGTAAAATTAATTGCTGAAAAAAATACATTAAGAATTTTAGGGGCAGAGGTGGTTGCTGGTGAAAGTGTTCCGCAATTTATTGATGTAGTTTCTTATGCAATTCAGAAAAATTCTACAGCCTATGATCTGTTTCAGTTTAGCTATTGTGCTCAGCCTTTTCAAACATTCTTTCCTGCCAGTAATGCTATAGTTCAGGCTGCTGAAAAGCTTTTAAGCAGCTAAGACAGAAGCGGTATTCCGTTTCTGTCTTAGCTGTTATTTCCCCTTTCTTTATAATATAAAATTCTTTTCTTAGTCTGTTTGCTGAAAAAAGTAAGAAATGATTTTTATTGACTTTCCATATCCTTATTTTACGGCAGTTTAGTGGAAAAATGTGTATGCAAAATATTGAGAGGCTGTCAGAGCCAAAAGTGTTGAAAACATACGATAATTATAGTATTTTGATTAAAACGCTCAAGGTAAATAAATATGAAAGTTCTTATTACAAATGACGACGGCATATATTCCAAAGGTATATACGAGCTGTATAAAAGTATCTCAAAAATTGCTGAAGTTGTTGTTGTGGCACCCATTAAAGAGCAAAGTGCTGTGGGGCATGCCATCACGGTAAAGTATCCCCTAAGGCTTCACGAAGTGAACCGGAAAGGTGAGTTTTTCGGGTATGGTGTTGAGGGTACGCCGGCTGATTGTGTGAAACTTGCCTTCGATGATATTATTACGATAAAACCTGATCTTGTGGTTTCAGGGATTAATCATGGGGCCAATCTTGCCTCCAATGTAATATATTCAGGAACCGTTTCCGCTGCCACCGAAGGTGCGATGCTGGGTGTTAAATCGATGGCTGTCAGTTTAGCCTCGATTGAATACACCGATTTTTCAGTGGCTTCCGATTTTGCTGCTTTTTTTGCCGAATATCTGTATAATCTGAACGATTACCATTCAAACCTTATCTTTAATATAAATGTACCGCCGCTGAAAAGGGAAGAAATAAAGGGGTGGAAATTTACAAAACAGGGAAAAACAAGATTTATGGATACGTTTGAAAAACGACTTGATCCCAGGGGAAATACATATTTCTGGCTAAAAGGGGAAAAAACCGTTGTGCACAGAAGTCAGGACTGCGATGATTATCTCCTTGAGCAGGGGTTTGTCAGTGTGACACCGATTAAATATGATCTTACCGATTACGGTCTTTACGAAAAACTAAAAAATGCCGAGGGGGTTGGAGAATGGAAGTGATAAAAAGAATATTAATACTGATCATTGTGATCGTTTTTTCTGCTGCAATTGTCTCATGTGAAGGTTGCAGTCAGAATAACCCTACTTCACCGGAAAAAACTGAAAAGTCCGGCTGATAACTAAGGCGGTTATGTTTATGAAAAAAATTGCAGTACTTGTTGTATTTATCTTTTTGTTATGCTGCGGCGTACTTTATGCTGAAGTTAGCGTTCCCGACTTTTCCTTTTTCGGAAAAGAAATTTCTAGTTTTCGTATAAAACCTACTTTTGCAAAAATTAATGTCAGCTTCGAAAATGCCAAAAGCTTTAGTACCTATATTGATAATCTTCAAATTGAGGCTGAGTCTTTTGAGAGAAAAGAATATTCCACCAAAAAGCCGGGCTCAGTTTACGGCGGCAGTTTCGGAACCGGTTTTTCGGCTGTTTTTGTAGGCAATAAAGCCTACAGGAATTACCTTGTAAAACAGTTTCTTGAAGGCAATTATCTCGGTGTTGTAAATGCATATCCTGAATATAAAGATAAATTTACAGGCGGCAAATTTGCCAATGAAGCGGCTTTTTTATATGCATCGTCTCTTTTGAAAACAGGCGGTATCTCAAAATCGGTGGAGATTTTTGAAAGGGTGGCTGCCGGTGAAGACAAATTTGCCTTTTATGCCCAGGATAAACTTTTCGGGTACTTTGAAGAAGTGGGGAGATACAAAGATATTTCCCGTTTAGGTGAAAGTTTGAACAGGCTCAGCCCTTATGCATCATATATATATCTTGATGTTTTGTACAAAAACAACCAATACGATAAAATACTGAATTTTATAAGTAATTACGATGAATATGTTGCTGAATATCAGGTGGTAAAGAATTACAAAATAGCTGCGGAATATTTTGCCGGAAAGCTGGAGAAAGTGGCAGAATACAAAACTTTTTCAGATATATCCGTTTATTTTATTACTGATGCACTTCTTAAAACCGGTAATTTACAGCGGGCTTTTACGTTGATAAGCGATTTGGATAAGAACGATTCCTATAAATATTATTTTAATGTTAAATATCATATTTTAAACGGAGATTATGAAAAGGCGGAGAAAAATTATAAAAGGGTAGAAAATGAAAGAGATAAGCTCAGCCTTTTATTTTTCTATTTGTCGGAAAGTTTCCCCGATACCCGTGAAGATGTCCTGAATATATTTTCTTTCAATGATCCGGTTAACAGAGATTACTTAAATTATTACAAAGGTTTATTGTATCTCAGCAAGAATAAATATGAAAAAGCTGCCAAATCTTTTGAACAGGTGGTTTTTCAGGAAAATCTGCTTATTAACAGCTATTTTTATAAAGGTATCTGTTACGCTGATGTGAGTGTGAGCCGGTCGAAGCATTTTTTTATCAGGTATCTGAACAACGGGGAGGATAATGAAAAGAAAAACATTGCCAGATTTATGCTGGGGCAGTTTTATTACATGGAGAAACAGTATGAGCAGACTTTGATGCTTATTGAAAGCTGTTCAACAGATTTTTGCAGTGAACTCGAGGCACAGATTTATCTGGCGGAATCAGACTTCCGGAAAGCTCTTGATACTCTTGATAATGTTGACAGCAACAAAGCCGGCTATATAAAGGCTGCCGCTCTGTTTAATATGAAGCATTACAAGGAAGCTTTAACAAAGCTGAATAAGATCAAAGATGCTTATCCCGGTAAAGATTTGTTAAAAATGCTTATATATTATAAACTTGAAGAGTTTGATAAAGGGATGGAAATATTTAATAAGCATAACAATGAAAAAGATTTTATCGACAGAACGATAAGGCAGCTTTATCTTGCAAATGAGTATGATACGGTGATAAATATTTTGAACAACACCGTGGATCTGACACCTGAATACAGGCTGATAATGGCCAAATCGCTTTATTCCACCGGTAGATATGACAGAGCCGAACAGATTTATTATGATTTCTTAGAAAAGAAAAAATATCTTTATGACAGTATAAGCGGGCTTATTTCTATTCAAAGCAGTCAGAAAGCGGAAACAAGTTTTCTGATAAAGGGTTTCAAATGGCTTAATGATATGCAATTCGAAAGGGAAAATGTTATTGCGCTTGATTTTGCCAGGCTTGCCTTCAACTCTGGTGATACCGGTATGGGTATAAAATATCTCAATTATTTCTTTGAAAATTATCCCGATGCTTCAAATATTAAAGAGGCTTATATTCTCAGAGCCGATTTCTTTTTCAATAAAGGCAAACTGAAAGAGTGCATCATGGATATGAAAAGTGCTATAAGCAGATTCGACCGGGATGGGGAACTTTTGCTGCAAAAGGCAAAATGTATGAAAAAAAATAATCCTTTAGAAGCACTTCAAATCTACAGGGAGCTGAGTGAGAGTGAACGGTTTGAGAGGGTGGCTAAAACAAATATTATGGAGCAGTCGGATAATGTGTCAGAGGTGGAAAAGATTGCTTTGGAATTTAAAAATGAGCAGTATGACCTTTATTTAAACGGTATTGAAAGGGTTTTAAATATTACTCCTTTAAATAAGCTGAAGAAGAAAGAGGATTATGCATACGAGTTAATAGATTCGGGGTTGAGAAAATATGCTCCTGCAGGGGCCTATTTTGTCGGGGCTGTTGAGTATGCAAAAGGCAACTATAAAAAAGCGGCTTCCGGGCTTATGAAAGTTTACTACCTTTATCCCGGCTCAGATTATGCTTTAAAATCACTAAAGCTTGCGAAAAAAGCATTTACTGAAACAGGGGACAATAAAAATGCCGACAAGGTGCAAAAAATAATAGATAAAATGGGAAACAAGGAGGAATAGATGCTTGAAATTTTAGAAAAGGGCGGAGTGTTGATGTATCCGATTTTGCTGCTGTCAATAATATCCCTGGCAGTGTTTTTGGAACGCTTGATCAGTTTGCGTAAAAACAGGTATGTTCCAAAGAATTTTATGGATAAACTGTATGTTTTCCTGCAGAATAAATCCTTTCAGGATGCACGGTCCCTGTGTGATATGAACAACTGTGCAATAGGTGATATATCAAAAACAATTCTTGATAATCTGGATTTGCCGATTTCACGGCTGATGGAGCTGTCAGAAGAAGCCGGCAGATTTCAGGCCAAAAGACTTGAGCGTTTTCTGCCGACACTGCAGACAATTGCAAATATTGCTCCTCTTTTAGGCCTGTTGGGTACCGTAATTGGTATGATTAAAACGTTTATAGTGATTTCCCAGCAGGGGGTGGGCAATGCCCAGGCTTTGGCCGGGGGGATATCAGAAGCACTGTTAACTACAGCTGCCGGCCTTTCTGTGGCGATTCCCACGGTTATTTTTTATCATATTATTAACAGCAGATCGGAAAGGGTTGTTTATGAACTGGAAGGCGCTACTTCCAACATCCTTAACCTGATTTTTAAAGAGGAAACGAAATGAAATTCCGTGATGATAAAAAGACGAGAAGCGTTGATATCAATCTGACTCCGCTGATAGACGTGGTCTTTTTACTGCTGATTTTCTTTATGGTTTCCACCACATTTATTTATACGGATTCACTGAAAGTCAACCTACCTAAAGCTAAAGGTGAAAATGTTGAAGTGAAAAAAAATATTAATATTGTGATTTCTCAAAACGGTTCGATTAATATCAACGGAAACAGGGTCTCAAAAGCAGGTTTGCCCAGAAAATTAAATGAACTGCATAAAAAAATGCCTGATGCCACTGTGATTTTACAGGCGGATAAAAATTCAGCCCATGGTGATGTTGTTTTTGTAATGGATTACTGCAAAAGGGCGGGGTTTGAAAAGCTTGCAATAGCAACCGAGGAAGAATGAAAAAATACGTGTTTCTTCCTATAACCTTACTGCTCTCAATTCTGATTCATCTTCTTATACTTTTATACATTCCCGGTTTCAATGTTAACTTTAATAAAAAAGATAATCAAACAATCGAAATTGAGCTTGTAAAACCTGATATTAAAAAGCCTCAGAAATCCAGAGAAAAATCTGTTGAAAAAAAAGCGGCAGAAAAGAAAGAGGTGGCAGCTGAAGAAAAGCAGCTGATTTCAGCTGAAAAAGTGATAGAAAGTACCGAGGTTGACGTTCCTAAAACGTTGCCAAGGGTTAATCTTCCGAAATTTAAAGATGAGCCTGAAATTTCTGTGCAAAAACCCGGGTTTGAGAATCTTGTACAGACACCGAAATCAAAAAACAGGGCTAATGTCAGCTCAGAAATTGCCTCGGTAAAGTCGGAAATATCTTCGCAAGCGGGGGGAGTTAATAAAAACGGCAAGGTACAGGCAGGTAATAATTTTTTTGAAATTAAAAGTGCAAGTAACATCAACAGAACGCTTCTTAAACCTTATCCTGAAAAACCGTCCTTTTCGCTTGAATCAAACACTACCGTTACATTAAGCTTTTATGTCGATCAGAACGGGAATACCTTTGGTATTACTCCGGTAACGAGATCTGATGAAGATATTGAGCAGCTTGCTATTGATTATGTGAGCAGGCTGAAGTTTGAGGCGGTTTCTTATAATAAACCCGATAAAATACAGATTAAATTTTATTTTAAGGTGGAGTAGAAATTTATGGATAACCAACTGGAAATTATTGTAAAAGACAAAATAAAGCAAAAAGGAAAAATTACTTTTGCCGAATTTATGGATATGGCTCTCTATTATCCTGAACTGGGATATTATCAGAAAGAAAATCCATTCGGAGAGCAGGGGAGTTTTTATACATCGGTTAATGCTTCTTCTTCTTTCGGCAGATCCATAGCTTCCGGGTTTGTACAGGTGTTTGAAAGTACCGGTATTGAACAAAACATATGCGAAATGGGTGCTGGAAGCGGCTATCTGGCCAAAGATATTCTTGATTATTACAAACAGGAATTTCCTGAAATTTATAGCAATCTCAGCTACCTTATAATCGAAAAAAGCGAGTATCTTATAGAAAGGCAGAAAGAGCTTCTTAAAGAGCATACAGACGCCGGTAAAGTAAAGTGGACTGATTTCGGGAATTTTACCGATTTCAACGGTATATTTTTTTCAAATGAGCTTGTTGATGCTTTTCCTGTCCACCGTATAATCAATATAGACGGAGAATATAAAGAACTTTATGTTATTAATCACAATGGAAAACTGCAGCTTTACCCGGATGAAATTTCTTCTCCTGAAATTGAGGAATACATGCAGCAGGCAGATATTAAGCTTAATAACAAACAAATTGGTGATATCAATATAGATGCAGTGAATTGGATTAAATCGTTGGCCGCTAAAATCTCCAGGGGATTTGTTGTCACTATCGATTACGGTTTTGAGGCCGGTCAGCTTTATTCTGACTTCAGAGTGGACGGTACAGTAACATGTTATTTTAAACATAAGCAGAACAATGATTTTTTTGAGCGTATAGGCTATCAGGATATCACTGCTTTTGTTGATTTCAGCGGCCTGGAAATTTATGGTAGAAAGTTCGGACTGGAGAAATTAACTTTTGAGCCCCAATGGCTGTTTCTTATACAGTGCGGTATTCTTAATGAGATGGAAAAGGCTGAATCTGATCTCCAAAGGACGGCGATAAAATCTCTTATCGTTCCTGAAGGCGGTTTCGGGACGAATTTTCATGTACTTGTTCAGACAAAGGATGTTGAAATTCCTGAAGATTTCGTTTTTAACAAATCGTCCTTTGAGACTTTTGATATGTTGTCCCGGATTTTTTAGCTTTTATGTATTATTCCTTAAACAAGTATCTTAAAAAAGAATATGGTGAAAAGGTTTGGAAAGTTCCTGTGGATGCCGGTTTTTCATGTCCCAACAAAACCGTGAGCAGCGGCGGAGACGGCTGTATATACTGTGATACTTCTTCGTTTACCCATGCGGAAGCAGGCGGGATAGCTGAACAGGTTGGAAAACGAATTGAAAAGTTGCGCAGGAGAAAGATTCACAAATTTATTATATACTTCCAAAGCGGAACCAATACTTATGGTGATACAGAAACGGTTAAAAGCAGAATAAACAGTGCTCTTATTGATGGGGATATTGTTGGAATTCATATCGGCACAAGACCGGACTGTGTGGATGAAAAAATTTTGGACTTTCTTTGCCGACTGAATGAAAAGTATGACGTTACTATCGAGTACGGTCTGCAGAGTTCCAAAAACACTACATTGAAATTTATTAACAGAGGGCATACTGCAGAAGAATTTGCCCGTGCGTGTCAAAGGACAAAAGCAAAAGGTATAAGCGTTTGTGCCCACGTTATATTAGGTCTGCCCGGTGAGATCCGCCGTGATATGATCGAGACAGCTGAGTTTGTTGCAGAACTGGGGATTGATTCAATAAAATTTCATCATCTTCAGATATTAAAAGATACAAAACTTGCCGGGCTTTATAGAGAAGAAAAATTCAGGTTACTGAGCGAAGAGGAATATATTGATATTTTATCTCAGTGTCTTACACGATTGCATCCTGACGTCGTCATTTCACGATTGATCGGCGACTCACCAAAAGAATTGTTAATCGCTCCTGAATGGCCATCGTCGAAAACAGAATTTATTAATAAATTAAACATATTTATGGAGAAAAATAATTTATATCAAGGTAAACTTTATACAGGATGAATGTTTTAAGGTTATTTGCGGAATATTTCAGTCTAATTCTTTCCATAGCTCTTATCCTTGTGGTTTTGTCAGGACGCAAGGAGGCGAGAGCAACATTTTCATGGGTTCTTGTTATCATTTCTTTCCCTTATCTGGGAGCTTTACTTTATCTAATATTCGGTAACCCCAGGCTTAAAAGGCTGGTGGATGTCAAATTGAAAAGCCGCCGGAATGTCAGTGTCAAAAAATATTTTGACAAAATGCCCGAGTACAAAAGTTCCCGGCTGGCCAACCTTGTGGAGACAGTAACAAACTTGAAGCCTCTGCTCTGTTATGATCTTGAGCTGATACCCAGTGCCACGGACAAATATTCCAAACTTGCAAAGGATCTGCTTAACGCAAAGCATTATATTTTAATAGAGTATTATGTTTTCAGACAGGATGAAACAGGTGATTTTTTCCTTAAACTGCTGGAGTATAAGGCTGAGCAGGGTGTTAAAGTTTTTTTCCTCTATGATGGTATGGGTGCTATAGGGATTACTTTAAAGAACTATCTTAAAAATTTAAAAATGAACGGCGGAAAGTGTGCCGCCTTTTTATCTCCGTTGAGTTATAAAAGTATTTTGCGCATGAATTTCAGAAATCACAGGAAAATTGTGGTTGTAGACGGAAGGGTGAGCTATACAGGCGGCATTAATATAGGCAATGAATATATTGGAGACCTTATCGGAAGCACGAAGTGGGCGGATGCTCACGTCCGTTTCAGCGGAGACGCAGTTTATGCAATTGAAGAAATATTTGCCGAAGATTGGTACTTTGCCACAGGTGAAGATATTACGGAACTATTCCATAAAAGACATAACAGAGTCGGCGGTGATGTTAATCTCCATGTGATTCCCTCCGGCCCTGATCAGGGCAGCCCGCTTATATATGATACTATCTTTTCCACCCTTAGTGCAGCAGAAAAGGCAATCGATATTATAACCCCATATCTGGTTCCGGATCAGCCCATAATTCAAACCTTGAAAAATGCTTCCAAACGCGGAGTCAAAGTTAGGATTCTTTTGCCTGGCAAGAATAACCATATTTTTGTTGCTGCTGCAGGCCGTTCTTATTATGAGGAATTGGTGGAGGCAGGTGTTGAGATATATGAAACGAAAAATGTTATGCTGCATGCTAAAATTATCATGGTTGATGGCTTCTGGACAACCCTCGGTTCTGCGAATATGGATACCCGCAGCTTCAGGCTCAATTTTGAGTTGAATGTAGTGGTATATTCGAAAAATTTTGCATCAGATACGACAAATCTCATATATTCCTATTTTGAAATGGCTAATCAGATCGAACTTCAGGCTTTGCAAAATAAAAAATTCAGTAATAGGATTTTTGAAGGAGTCTGCAGGACTTTATCGCCGGTATTATGAAAAAAGGGGCTTAAAGCCCCTTTTTTGTTACTTTTCAAGCTCGATTTTCACTTCTTTTTCTTTGTAATCTTCGGATTTGGGAAGGGTGATTTTCAGTACACCGTTTTTAAATTTAGCTTTTACATCTTCCCGCTTAATATGTTTCGGCAGAGTGATTTGTCTGGAGAAAGAACCGTACACCCTTTCTTTACGGTAGTAATCTTCTTCTTTCTCCTCTTTTTCGTCTTTTCTTTCGCCTTTAATTGTTAAAAGGTCGCCTGCTATACTCACATCGATATCTTTTTCCTCCATACCGGGAAGATCAGCTTCAATAACTATTTCATTCTTGTTTTCGGAAATATCAACCGACGGAGTAAATTCCATCTCGCCCAGCAGTCTTTCATCCGGGGAAAAGAAGTCGTTGAACAGTCTGTTCATCTCGTCCTGCAGACTGTCAATTCCCCTGAAGGGAGAAAGTCCTTTTTGAGTTCTTCTTGGTAACATATCTGCACCTCCTTAATAAATTTGTCTTCTTTTTACATTTTTAAAGATATATCTGAGTCTACTTGTGTCAAGATTTATTTTTAAACTCACTAAAATTTTCTTATTAATATTATTTAGAATGAATTTAAAAAAGATATAAGCAGGGGAGAGAGTGAGATAGTGAGATGGGGGATTGGAGAAGGGGTATATTAGTATATTGGTATATTTGTGTATTAGTTTAGTGGTCATTCAACATTGAACATCCCCATCACCCATCACTTATCACCCATTACCCATTACGCATCACGGTATTGTAAATCACGCATTGAAATGTAATAATTTTGGGATTTTGCAAATTGTGCGTTATTGAGTTTAGAGGAAATTTAGTGTAACTTCGAGTTTGATAATTATAAAGAGGGTGAAAAATGAGTTATAAAGAAAGGTTTCTGGAAATATTTAAAGAAATTTCTGAAATACCAAGGTGCTCCGGTAATGAAAAAAAGATTGCTGAATGGATATTGAAAAGAGCTTATGATAATGGATTTGAAACAAAAACGGATCAAACCGGCAACATCTGCGTAAAAGTTGACACCGGCAGTGCTGAAACAGTTGTTATTCAGAACCATATGGATATGGTGTGTGAGAAGGACAGCAATTCAGATCATGATTTCAGTAAAGATCCTATTAAAATGACAATTAAAGATGATTGGCTTAAAGCCGAAGGTACCACATTAGGAGCTGATAACGGAGCAGGTATGTCCCTGGCATTTCTGTTGTCTGAGGAAAAATCACCTAAACCCAATCTGGAGCTTCTTTTTACAGTGGATGAAGAAAGAGGGCTTGTGGGGGCTTCCAATCTGGAGGACGATATGCTTACCGGCAGCACTTTGATAAATCTTGATACAGAAACGGAAGGGGAGTTTATTATCGGCTGCGCCGGTGGAAGGGATACTTTGATAAGTCAAAGGTATGATTTTTGTTATCTTGATAATACTGAGATGTTTACACTTGAGGTAAAAGGATTGGAAGGGGGGCATTCAGGTCTTGATATACATAAGGGGAGATTGAATGCGATAAAGGTTTTGGGAGAGATGCTTGAGATTGTCAACGAAAATTATCCTGTTTACATATCGGATATTAATGGCGGGACAGCACATAATGCTATCCCCCGTAGTGCCTCTGCAGCTTTTGCGGTAGAAGGGGAGATAAGCAGAAAGAGCATTGATGATTTACTGTCTGAGTTTGATGCAGGGTTATTTGAATTGAAAATTATAAAAACCAGCGGCTCCGGGTTTTTAACACAGGAGGATTCCGGTCGGATTGTCAGTATGATTAATGCAATCCCTCACGGAGTATATTCCTATGATTCTAAATTGCCTGACAAAGTGGAAACATCGTCCAATCTGGCCACAATAAAAACAGAAAAAAACTCGGTTGAATGTTTGGTCAGTCAGCGAAGCTCTAACCCGGCTAATCTGAATGAACTGACGGTTTTAATCGAAAAGTGTGCTTTAAAAGCAGGTGCTGAATATGAGACGGGAAATGAGTACCCGGGATGGCTTCCGGATCCCGATTCTGAAATAGTCAGCATATTTAAAAATGCTTATTCCGAAATTTTCGGAAAAACCCCTAAGGTTGATGTTGTCCATGCCGGGCTTGAGTGTGGTGTAATCGGTGAAAAATTCGAAAATATGGAAATGATATCGCTGGGACCCACTATAATTGATGCTCACAGCCCGGCTGAGCGTTTAAGCCTCTCTTCTGTAGAGAAAGTGGCAAGGTTATTAAGAAGGGTTTTTGAAAAAATTGTCTGAGAAATTTATTTAAAGATTCTTTTAGCCACACCGTTGTAAAGATGTTGGAAAAAAGCAGGCTTTTCCTTTTCGTATTTAGGTGCAAAGTGGAAAAATTTCACATATTTACTTCCACTTTTATAGAAAATATTTTTAGCCAGATCCGTGGTTAAATGTTTCTTTTTGACGGCGTGTGTTACATCAATCTTTTTGAACATACTTTCTATAAGGAGGATGTGGCTGTTTTCTGCAAAATTTATTGCTTTTACATAATTTTCATATGTGGGGGCATTGTCCGTAATAAATGTTAAATCCTGAGCAGGTGAATATATAACGAGCATTTCCTCAAGTTCTTTTACGCTGTATTCCTTTGTGCCTTCAAAGGTGGACACGTTAAGAAGCGTTTCACTTTGCCCTTTCCTCAGCTCGTCTTTTAATTCTGTCAGCCATTTACCCGGAATAAGGCCGTATTGTTCACATGAATTTTTCTTAATATTTATGTGTATAAATTCGTTTATTCTATAACCTACAGAAGTTGTTCCGTGATCGAAAAATTCAAATGTAAGCGTGAATCCGTCCCCTAAATCTATCTTTTCAGGCTTATACTCCTCAATTTCGGGCTTAAATGATTCATAGGATCTGAACATCGCTCTTTTGTATGGCTTTTTACTGCTCAATTCTACCACTTCGAGTGTAAATTTATAGTCCCGGACCAGATTCCATGTATATCCTCTGAGTTTGCCGCTGACATTTTCGATGATTCCGGGAGGGCCGAAAAATCTAATATGTTTTTCTGATCTTAAAAAGCTTCTTAAAATTCTGTCAAATCCGTAAAAATGATCGACATGGGCATGGCTGATAAAAATATCACTTATGCTGAGGACTTCACTGTTGGAGATATTTCCAAGTCTTCCGCAGTCCAGAAGAAAGGCTTTTTTCTTGTAAATATTGCGCACAAAAAAAGCAGTATCTTCAAAAGGGGAATTTATGGGTTTTATTATAAAGTTATGTTTCATCTATCAAAAAATTTTCTATTTTTATTAAATTATCGTGCACAGCAGTTTTTGTTGTGTCTATTACCATATCAGCTGTGATATCTTCTGCAGATTCCATCTGTTTATCAAAAATTTCCGGTCTCCCGTCGGAAACAGAGGATTTGCTCAGCCGTTTTTGCAGCCTTTTGATTATTTCATCTTCTTTAGCTGTAAACTTTAGTTTGATTATTTGCAGATTGTTATCGTTTTTGAATATTGCCAGGTAATCTTTTTTAGAGAAACTACCGTCAACTACAGTCATCCTACCTAATTTACCGTATTTATCGGCAAGCTCCCCGAGTTTTTTGTATAATTTTTGTGAATTTTCCTCTGAGTATAAACCTTTGCCGTATTCATCGTAAACTTTTGATTCCGGATCCAGGCCGGCTGTGATTTTTCTGTAATAATCGGTGCTCAGAAGCCTGGAAGGATATTTTTTTACAAAAGCTTTTGCATTTTTGCTTTTACCTGTTCCCATGAGACCCGTGAAGAGCAGGGTTTTTACTCCGTCCATGTTAAAAGCATATGTCAGACTTAATTTCATAAGTCTGTCCAGCTCTTCTTTCATCTGCCTGTAATTCTCCCATTCTTCACCTTTCTCTTCCAGTAAAAAGCAGGTGACTTTCGCTCTTACAAAAGCTCTGTAACATTTATAAAAATTTATCAGTTTTTGTGAGTCCTCATCGTCATATACACTGAGAAATCCTTCAAGAAAGTCGTCTGAAAGTTCATATTTGCCGATCTGATCAAGTTCCGTACAGAGAAAAACGAAATCGGATATGATATCGTTGAAACGCATCCTTCTGTTGAACTCTATGCAATCCATCAGTCCGACTTTTTGATCCTGGAAAAAAATATGTTCCAGCCGCAGATCTCCGTGACCGTCTTTTACATATCCATGAAATGCTCTGTTTATAAAAATATTTTGATTATTTTCCAGAAAATCTAATGTTTTTTTCTTTATGAATTCATAATGCTGTCTGTCTATAAGTGTACCGCTGTATTTTTCAGTTTGCTGAAAATTTTCCTCACAATTATACGTTACCGTTTTATAGCCGCCGTTTTCTTCTGCAGCTTCAGCCGAGGTTTCAATATCTTTAAACAGTTCAGCTGTCTGTTTACCTATGTCCCTTGCTTTCTCCCGGGAAATTTCACCTTTTTCGATTCTGTTTTTAAGAAAATCCTTTTCAGGGATTCTTCTCATTTTTACAACATAATCCACTGCCGGAAGTGTGCTTGTGGCCGGCACGAGAACAAATTCAGAGCCGCGTCTGGCAATTTTTAAGGCGTCTTCATAAACTCCCCGGCAAAAACGCTCATTAAGTTTCTTCTCCAGAATGCAGAAACGTTTCCTGTCCTTTGAAAGCTTGAAGTTCAGAAAACCGAAGTCCACGTTCTTTTTTAGTTTGTAGACATAATCATCCGTCAGCAAAACGTGGGAAATATGGGTTTCTATCTCTTTTTCCGGTTTAACCAAATCTCTTAATATCAGCAGACTTGAATCTTCCGTCATATAATCTCCGCATTATGAACATTTTTCAGTTGTTGCATACCAAACTTGTGCGTTTCCTTATCCAGGGCGATAACACAGTTTTCCGGTACAATCACATGGTAATTCCTGCTGACCGCATCAGCAGCGGTATACATAACACAAACATTGGTTAAAAGTCCAGTTAATACTAAAGTATCGATGTTTTTTTCCTTCAGAATCTCATTCAATCGGGTGTCGAAGAAGCAGGAGTACCTTGTTTTTTCCAGTACTATATCATTTTTGTCCGGCTTGAGTTCATCGATAATTTCCGCACCTTTTGTTCCTTTTACACAATGTTTCGGCCAAATTTTAAACTCTTCATCATCCGGATCGTGAGCGTCAGAAACATATATAACGGGATTGGAGTTTTCTGTAGCAATTTTTTTCTGTTCGATTATACAGTCTACAATACTTTTGGCATTCGGGGTTTGCAGAGGAGCGCCTTCCTGCACGAAATCATTAAGCATGTCAATGATTATAAGTGCTTTATTCATTATTATCACCTCCTTAAACTTTTTAAATACCTGATTTGGGGTTTATAGCTTTCATCTTTTTTCAGTGGTGTTTCCAATATACCTAATGTTTTGCTGAATTGCTTATCGTTCAATACTTTTCTGAAAAACTCTTCACCGAGAAAACCCTCGCCTATCATTTCATGCCTGTCTCTTTTGCTGCCGAGATCAAACTTTGTGTCGTTAAGATGAAAGACTTTTATTTTGTCACCGAAAAGTAGGAATATTTCATTAACCACATTTTCATAATCATTTTTAAAATCGTAGCCGGCTGCAAACATATGACATGAGTCAAGACAAACTCCCAGCTTATCAGGATATTTTGAGGAGTCGATAATATATTTAAGGTGCTGAATATCATAGCCGAGATTAGTCCCCTGTCCTGCGGTGGTTTCAAGTAACATCATGCAGTTAAAATCATTGTTTTCGTAAATCTTGTCAATGAGAGCCGTAATGTTTTTAAGCCCTTTTTCCTCACCGATACCCGTATGTGAACCAGGATGAATTACGTAGTAAGGTATATCGAGTGTATCACATCTGCCCATTTCATCTTTTAAGCTTTTAAAAGATTTCTCATACAGGTCTTTCTTTTCCGTTGCCATATTGATGAGATATGAGCTGTGGGCGCAAATTTTATTGCGCCCTAATTTTTTTGCCTTTTTGCAGAATTTCTCTGTCTCATCATCACTTATTTTTTTGCCCTGCCATCTGTTGGCATTTTTTACAAACACCTGCATCGACTCGCACTCATCTACCAGTGCTCTGTCGATACTTCTGTGAATCTCTCCGGCTATCGATTCATGTGCACCTATATACATTTATCAGCTCTTTTTCATATATTTAAGATACGCTTCCACTTCAAACCTTGAGCCTACTATTAACGGCGTCTTCTGGTGGAGCTCCGTCGGTTTTATATCAAGAATATTCTTGTTGCCGTCAGTGGCCATTCCTCCTGCCTGTTCGATAATGTGCGCCATAGGATTTGCTTCATAAAGCAACCTGAGTTTACCTTTAGGATTGCTTTTATCGCCGGGGTAAAGGAAGATACCACCTTTTAACAGATTTCTGTGAAAATCGGCTACAAGTGAACCGATATAGCGGGAAGTGTATTTTCTTTCTTCTATACTTTTTATATATTCAACAAAATCCCTGATTTCAGGCGCCCATCTGTGGTAATTTGCCTCGTTTATGCTTAATATTTTTCCGTGTTCAGGAATTCTGATGTTTTCATGGGAAAGGAGAAACTCACCGATGCTGGGGTCAAGGGTAAAACCGTTTACGCCGACGCCTGTAGTGTAAACAAACATAGTACTGGAGCCGTAAATGACATATCCTGAAGCTACAAGCTTACTTCCCTCCTGTAGAAAATCCTCTTTGCAGCCGTTAAAACCTTCCGAAACCCTCTTGTAAATGCCGAATATGGTTCCGATACTGATATTCACATCAATATTGCTGGAGCCGTCAAGAGGATCGAAGACTACGACATATTTGCCTTTCGGATATTTGTCCGGGATTTCTATAATCCCCTCATCTTCTTCAGATGCCATGGCACATACTTTTCCCGTATGATCCAGCGCTTCAATCATTTTGCTGTTTGCGTAGACATCCAGTTTCTGCTGCTCTTCTCCGTGGACATTGGTGGACTCATTCTTACCAAGGATGTTTACGAGTCCCGCTTTGTTTACTTCGCTGCTTATTATTTTTGCAGCGAAAGCTATCTGTTCCAGCAGTATGGTGAATTCACCTGTTGCTTCCGGGTGTTTTCTCTGTTCCTCAAGCAGAAATCTGCTTAAGTTTGTTACTCCCTTTTCCATTAAAACCTCCTTTAAAAAGAATTATAGTAAGATATTTTTTCAACAACTCTGCTTACTCCTCGCACATAAGTATAAAAAGCTCACTTGTTTTCTCATTAAGCCAAGTTTCCTTTATTTGAGCGCTGATTTTTTCCCCGCTGGTTGTCTGGATACTGTATGTTTTAAGAAAAGAAGAACTGGATTCGTAGGTTCCGTTCATGTAGTTTTCCACCCGGGTTTTTACCGTGATATTTTTTTGCCTTGCTATGCCTTCAATTGCTCTGCTTACCGCCAGTGCACGTTGGTATGGCAGCCCTCTGATATGCGGCCTTGAACTGCCCACATAACATATATTATTGGAGTTGATATTCCCGAAAACCCATTCAGGAGGTGTCTGATATTCTTTTTTGGTTGTGGTGCAGGATAATAAGGCAAAAATCAGCAGCAAATGAAGAAAAGTGAGACGTATATATCTAAAAAAGACAGCCAGCATATTTATCCCCATTTTGAACAAAACGAATTAAAATCAGTATATTATAATTAAAAAATAGTTGGAAGAGATAATCTCCCAACTATTTTAATTATTACCGGTGTTAAAGAAAAGCGCATTTATTTTTTATAATCACCGAATTCCTTTTCAATTTCCTTCTCAAGCTCATCGTGTGCTTTTTTTGCCTGAAACTGCTGCCACAACGCTCTTTCATTTTTAAAGCTGCTGATAGCATTCTTCTGTACAACATCCTCAACTTTGCCTGGATTTAGCACAACGAGTGTATAATATTCCTTACATGGTGAAACCCATGCTTTTGTGGGAACGGTTCCTGAAAGTGTCTGATTGGCAACCTGTTTTGAAACATTTACAGCAACTCTGTCCACCGTTTCTTCATCTCCTACGCCGGTTGACTGTGTGAAATTTTTAAACATATTTTTTACTTTGACACTTATCGTTCTTGCTATTTCGTCTCTGGCCACAGCAATGGCTTCGGTTCTTGCAAACTGCATACCCGCTGCGCCGATTTTGGCTGAACCGAGACCGGTCAGGCCGCCTTCCATACTTGGATTGATCACCCAGCCAGGAGCACCTTCAAGACATGAGTGTTCAAGAGGTTCCGGAGCTTTTTTGGCGCACCCTCCTGCAAAAAACGATAATATGGTTAATACCATCGCTGCATATAAAAATTTTTTCATAAACCCTCCTTATTTCGTTTATATTACACATTAAATACTTTTTTAAATATAACATAAAAAATATTAATTACTAAGTGAAATTACTTTAAAATCTTTGTTTTTTACAAGGGGCATTACCATGCCGAGGGTTGCATTAATATAAGTGGGATCTGCTATGTAGTAGCGTCTGCCATTATAATTGATACTTTTTCCTTCGAGATTTACTTCTTTACTAAAGCCGACTGCTGTAGCAACATGCCCCGGATAATCCAGCAAAATAACATCAAGCTCCAGAATTTCTCTTACAAGGTATGCAAAAAGCATTGCTCTGTCCTCACAATCAGAGTAGGGGTAAAAGACTGTTTCTTCCGGTGTAAGATATTTTTCAAAACCGAACTGATCCATATCCGTTTTATACTCAAAAGCTTTCTGAACGAAATTTAATATGATATTTACTGCTTCAATCTCGTTTTTACCCTGAATAACTCTGCTTAAAGATTCCACAACTGCATTTTGAAAACCTGTTGAGGGCGGTGAAACAAGATAGGCGTTAAGTACTGTTTGAGGGAAAAATTTATAATATCCAATATAATTTTTATTGTATCTCAGTTTAAAAGAATATTTTTCTCCAGAGTAATTAAAGCTGACTGTTTTGTCTGTACTGTAATTACCAAATTTTGGATTTTCCGTTCTGAAAAAAGCGAATTTATCCGCACCCTCATATTTGCCCTCGTATGTTTTCAGGCTTTTTACAGTATTTCTGTTGAAAAGTGTATCAACAGCGTAATATCTTGTTCCTTCTATTGTAAAATATGTAACCCCGTACAAAGTATATTGTGACGGCAAAAGTAGGTATATTTTGTTGTTTTTGAAACCTATTTTCGTGTCATATCCCAGTTTTGAAAGGATATACCACTGCAAAAGCGTTGCTGAATTTTTGTCTTTGTGGATGTTTTTGCTTATGTCTCTTGTAAGCAGATATATTCCCCAGTCATGCAGTTGAAGCTTTTTTCTGATATTGCTTATCTGGTTTATAAGGGGGTTGTAATCAGCAGTACTCAGTTTTTTCCAATATTGACTGATGTTTTCATTAGTGACTGTTGTTCCGAAAGTTCCGGAGAGGTTTTTATCAAAATTTAAATTTAGTTTTGTTCCGAAAAAATCTAAACTGATTTCAGATGTTTCAGTAGCTTTGCTCGGTTCTGCAACCGGTTCCGCCGGTTTTATCTTTTCAACGGGCTTAGGTTCGGGTGGAGTTGGTATTTCTTTTTTTGTTACTTTCGGACTGTCCGGTACAATTTTTGGAGGTTGCGGTTCAGCCTGAGGAATTTTATCAGGTTTAGGTACCGGGTCAGGATCAATCCCTTTGAAAGCATTGAACTCTTTCCATTGCTTTTGCAGAAATTCTGTGAACTCCCTGTCCCTTTCCTCTTTAAAATTTTGAAATTCACCGAACTGCTTATTTATATAGTCCTCAAAAGATTGTTCGGCCAATGCTGTTATTGCGAATAAAATGAACAGAAAAGCAAAGATAAGCAGTTTCTTCATATGTCTCCTGATTTTGTAAATACTGTAGAAAAATTTTTTGTATATATATTTTAGCTTTATGATTTAAAATAAGCAATTATAAAAATACAAATATATTAATAACTGCTGTCTGCTTAGGCGGCCTTTTACTTTTCCGGTTTTATGTATGTTTATGAATTGATTAAATAGTTAATGACTGCTATAATTCAAAAATCTCTAATATTGAAAAGGAGTATGATGTTAATGATGCGCGAAATCATTGTTTTTATATCAATTGTTTTAATAAGCGGGTGTGTGGCTGCAGGTAATAATGTTAAGCAGAATTCTTATGAAAGACAAAATAAAAGTGCAAATGAAGCCTTCGAGGAGCTGGACAGAGAAACCGGAGGTAAATCATCAACTGAGCAGGAGCTTGAAAAGGTAGAAGAAGAAATGAAGCGTGAAAGTAATAATAAAGAAAAGCCGGAGCAGGAATCAGGCCGTGATATGAACAGATATCCGGAGAAGAAAAGACCGTCCGCAGTAGAGCAGAAAAGTCTTCCTGATAGTGATTATCCTATGAAAAACGGCAAACCTGTTTGGTTTTTTAATCCAACCTATAACGGTTATCTGGGAGCAGTGGGAGTGGCGAAAAAATCATCAGTAAACGGCGGTCTGGGTGCTCAAAAAAAGCTGGCAAAAACCCTTGCTCAGGCTGAATTGATAAAAATGATTAGGGTTGTTGTAAATACAGAGTCTAAGTCTGAGCATATTCAGATATCTTCAGATGTTTATTCTCATTATCGTTCCAAATTCAGCTCATTGTCTGTCCACAATGCAGAAGGTGTTGTGGAAAATGCCGTTGTTAAGGATGTGTGGATAGATGAACAAACGGGTGACTTGTATCTGTGGCTGGTAATGGATAAGTAGAGTACTAAGAGTTAAGCGCTAAGTTTTAAGTGTTTATCAGAGGGAGAATTTTAATAGTCAGTTGATTGGTGTCATTGGTATATCGGATATTGGTAAATGGAAAATTCAAATTGAGCTCTTAATACATCAACGACCTTAATTACATCAAATACCTCTAACAACCTTCCATTCACCCATTGCGGTTTCATATTGCTATTGACATTATGCTGAAATGCCTTAAATTATTACTTCTAAAAAAGGCCTTGCACTATTATATTAGTTATGATAAATCACCAAAGCTGAGTGGGGGTTCCCACTCATTTTTTTGCTTAATTTAGGCTGGTCGATATGAATAAAACTCACAGACTTATTGAGGATAAGGTCAAAGGCTATGCACTCGAAGTATTGCCGGATTTAGGTCTGGAGCTTTTTGATGTAACCTTTAGAAGAGAGAATAAAGGCCTTGTTTTGAGAGTTACTATTGACGGTGAAGGGTTAGGGCTGCAAGAATGCAGTAACGTTAGCAGTATCATATCGGAATGGCTGGACGAAAACGATATTGTAGGTTATGATAACTATAATCTTGAGGTTTCGACACCAGGCCTTGACAGACCCCTTAGAAATATCGATGATTTTGTCAGATTCAGAGGGCGTTACTGTAAAGTAGTCTTAAAAGATGCTAAAGAAGCCGGAAGGAAATCGTTGAAGGGTTATATAAACAATGTTGAAGACAAGACGGTAACGATATTTATGAAAAGCAGTAAAAAATATTTTCACATAGATTTTGACAATATAAAGAAAGCCAATTTAGAAGTGGAGTTTTAGGAGGAAAGATGAGCAGAGAACTTGCCAAGGTGGCTGATGAGCTTGGTAGAGAGAAGGGATTAAGCCGGGATGATCTGAAAAATGCGCTTACTGAATCTATTGTAGCAGCTGCCGCTAAACGGATAGGCAAATACGGCGAACCGGAAGTTAGTGTGGATCTGGATAAAGGCGAGATCAAAATACATATTCCGAAAGAGGTCGTGGAAGAAGTTGACAGCAAATGGCATGACATACATATAGATGATGCTGTGAAATATAAAGATAATCCTCAGCTCGGTGATATTATATATATTCCGGTAACATTGGAGGATTTGGGAAGACAGGCTGCCCTTGTTGCAAAACAGAAGCTTATGGAAAAAATCAGGGAAGCAGAGAAAAATATAATTTATCAGGATTTTCAGAATAAGATAGGGGATGTTGTTACAGGAACCGTTCTTAAAACGGAAAGAGACAACATTGTTGTCAATATAGGTAAAACGGAAGCGCTGCTGCCGAAACGTGAGAAGATACCTGGCGATTTTTACAACAGAGGTGACTATATAAGAGCTGTGCTCCTTGAAATCAGGGTTTACAGAGGATGGCCGCAGTTGGTATTGTCCAGGACGCATCCGGATTTCCTCAAAAAACTTTTTGAAGTTGAAATTCCCGAGGTTTTCGAAGGCATAATTGAGGTTAAAGGGTGTGCCAGAGAGCCCGGAGACAGGGCAAAGGTTTCCGTGTATACGCTGAACAGCAATATAGATCCTGTGGGAGCATGTATAGGGTTGAAAGGTGTCAGGATTAACTCCATAAGCAATGAACTCAGAGGCGAAAAAATAGATGTTATAGAATGGTCACCAGACCCCGTAAGATATGTATGTAATGCAATTTCTCCTTCGCAGGTTTTGCTTACCAATATATTCGAAGATGAGGAAACTATAGAAGTTGTGGTGCCGGATGACCAGCTTTCTCTGGCTATCGGTAAAAGAGGGCAGAATGTCCGGCTTGCCGCCATGTTGACCGGATGGCGCCTGGATGTGCTTAAAGAAAGCGAATATAATGTTATCCGCAAAGAGCGTATGGAAGAACAGGAACAGGAATTTAAAGAATTTTACGAGCTTTATAATCTCGAGAATGTAGATATCTTGGATGATACGATGATTACAAAGCTTATGGAAGCCGGGATAGATGATGTAGAGAAACTTTCTACTTCGAGTGTTGACGAAATAAGTTTAGCTCTCAGCATTGATGAGGCTCAGGCGATTGAAATTCTTAATGAAGCGATAGATTATCTTACTACGAAACTCGAAGAGCTGGATTCTGAACAGGAATCGGAAACCGTTGAAGATACGGGAATGGAAGCCGAAACGGAAGAAGAGGAAGAATAAAAATTTGAAGGAAAACAAGTGTGCTGCGTGTGGAATAAAAAAATCAAACAAAGAGCTGTTGAAATTTGTATCATTGTCCACAGGTGAGTTTGCTTTGGATTTTAAGCAGACGATGCCTTTAAAAGGGGTATATGTCTGTCCTGAAAGAAAATGTATAAAGAAAGCGGTGGATAAAAAGTTGTTTGATAAAGTGTTTGGGTTTGAGGTAGATACAGGAACTGCCGATTCGGTTTTAAAGCATGTTGAAGATGTTTATGAAAGGTATGTATATACGCTTTTGAGGAACGGAATAGGCGGTGGAAAGGTGGTGAGCAGTATTTTGTTGAAAGATACAAATATCATGTCGCGTGCCAAATACACTCTTATAAGCGGTGATGTCGGGGACGATAATAAATCAAGGATTTTAAGCTTGTGCAGCAAGTATGATATAAAATATTGTTTTTTTAAAACAAAAGATGATTACTATAAAAATGTTGAAGGCAAGTACAGAGCAGCTTATTTTGTTTTGGAAAATTCAATTGCAGGAAAAATAAAAGATACTGTCGATACATTGAGACAGATAAATAACGGGTCAGCTTAAGAGGTGTTTTTTTATGGATAAGTATAAATTATCAGAGGTAATAAAAAAATCAGATTTGACATTACAGGAGGCTATTGAGAAGCTTAAAGAGTCCGGAATTGATGTTAATGATGGATCTGATGAAATAGATATAAATGCAGTAAAATCTCTTGGTGTAGACCCTAAGCTGCTGAGTGTTGATAAAAGACAGCAGATGCTTAAAAAGGCTCTGGAAAGACATAAAAGACATCCAAGACCCAAAGAAGTTGTAGTTAAGGATAACGGTGAGCCTCAGAAAAAGACCAAGATAACCAAAGAAGAGCTGCTGAAAAAGAAGAAAGAGCTGGCAAAGAATCTGAAGAAGGTTGATGAGGAACGTTCTCAGGCCCAAAAGTCTCAAAAAACCAGCACAGAAAAGGCTGAGCCTAAAAAAACAGCAGAAAAGAAACCTGCTGAGGAAAGCACTAAAAAGACAACTGCTCAAAAAGTTACAAAAACAGATGAAGATAAAAAGAAAACTGCTCCGGCAACTAAAAGTAGAGGTGAAGGCGGCAAACAGCAAGCTCAGTCAGCAAAAACCAAAAAAGAGGAAATCACAAAAGAAGCACAAACACCTGATGCCGGTCTGGCACCTGATTTTTACAGTGAAGAAAATATAGCAAAACGCAAGAAAAAGGAAGAGGATGACCTTTTGGCTGAAAAAGAGAAGGAAGGTAAGAAAGCCAAAGGTAAAAAGGGTGTCAAAAAAGATAAAAATATTCAGAAAGATATCTGGGAAGGTATAGAAGAGCTGGAGTTGGAAGAAGAGATTGAAGAAGAACTGGAGTCCAAAGAAACAGAGACACCGGAAACGGAAGTACCGGCAACGGAAGAGCAGGAAGTTGTAAAAAAAGAGACTCAGGCTGAAGCTGAAGTTGAAGAGAAAAAAGAGGAAAAAGTAAAAGAGGAAAAGACGAAACCAAAAGATAAAAAGAAAGGAAAGCCGCAGACACAAAAGAAAGGCAGAGAGAAAAAGCCTGAAAAACAGAAACCTCAAAAACCAGTTAAACCGGAAAAGGTTCAGATTGGAGAATCTGTAACCGTAAGTGAATTTGCGGGTATGATCGGTATCAAAGCGACAGAACTTATAAAGAAGTTAATGATGATGGGAATTATGGCTACCGTTAACCAGCATATTGACGCGGAAACAGCCCAGCTTCTCGGTGCTGAGTATGACGTGGAAGTGGCAACAAAGACTGTTAAAGAAGACGACCTTCTTCCTCAGGTTGAGGATGATCCTGCAAAGATGCAGCACAGACCGCCCATTGTTACGGTGATGGGGCATGTTGATCATGGTAAAACATCTCTTCTGGATGCAATCAGGGAAACTAAGGTTGCTGATGCTGAGGCAGGCGGCATTACTCAGCATATAGGTGCTTATGAGGTAGACCATGAAAAAGGAAAAGTAGTTTTTCTGGACACTCCCGGTCACGAAGCATTCTCCGGTCTTAGGGCAAGAGGTGCCAATGTTACCGATATTGTTATTCTTATTGTTGCAGCTGATGACGGTGTCATGCCTCAGACGAAAGAGGCTATTGATCATGCCAAAGCGGCAGGAGTAAGGATGGTTGTGGCCATCAATAAAGTTGATAAGCCAAATGCTAATATTGAAAAAGTAAAAACTCAGCTTGCTGAATATAATATTATCCCTGAAGAATGGGGTGGTGAATATCAGTTTGAAGAAATTTCAGCTAAAAACCACATGGGCATAGATGACTTGCTTGATCGCGTACTTCTTGAATCTGAAATGCTGGAGCTTCAGGCAGATCCCGATCGTCCTGCAGAAGGAATTGTTATAGAATCCCAGCTCGATAAGCAGAAAGGCCCTGTAGGCACTATTTTGGTGAAGAAGGGTACTTTGAAAGTGGGCGATGCTTTTGTTGTGGGTGACCACCAGGGTAAAGTGAGAGCTATGTTTAATTACGCCGGGAAACCTATCAAGGAAGCCGGGCCTTCGATTCCTGTTGAAATAATGGGATTCAGTGATGTGCCTGAATCCGGTGATTCTTTTATAGTGACCCAAGATGAAAAGACAGCCAAACAGGTTGCCTCCATGAGGCACGATAAGAAGAAAGAGAAAGAGCTTGCCGAAAGATCTAAAGTGAGCCTCAATGATCTTTTTGATCGTATAAAAGAGGGAGAAATTTCCGATCTCAATATTGTAATAAAAGCCGATGTTCAGGGTTCTCTTGAGGCACTAAAGAACTCTTTGCTCAAACTTTCCAATCCGGAAGTAAAACTAAATATTATTCACGGTGGTGTGGGCGGAATTAACGAATCCGATATCCTGCTCGCTTCAGCTTCTAATGCGATAGTGATCGGTTTTAATGTCAGACCGGATTCCAAAGCTAAAACTACCGCTGAAAAAGAAGATGTTGAAATAAACCTTTATTCCGTGATTTACGAAGCTATAGAAAGTGTTGAAAAAGCCATCGAAGGTATGCTTACACCCGAAACGAAGGAAAATGTTATTGGCCGGGTAGAGGTGAGACAGGTTTTCTCTGTGCCTAAAGCAGGTAAGATTGCGGGCTCATATGTTCTGGAAGGCAAGGTTGTAAGAAATGCGCATGCACGTGTTGTAAGGGATAATGTTGTAGTTTATGACGGTGCCATAGATTCTCTAAAACGATTTCAGAATGACGCTAAGGAAGTCACCTCAGGTTATGAATGTGGTATCGGTATAGCCAAATTTAATGATATAAAAGAGGGAGACATCCTGGAAATATATGAGTTTAAAGAACAAAAACGTACTATTGAAGATGTTCAAAAGGAGCATCAGAAAGAGAAGGCGGATAGTGAATGACGATAGGCTCCGTTGTTTTTGAGCTTGATATAGACAGCGCTTTTTCACTTAAAGAAAAAAGAAGGGTTCTGAACAGTTTGAAAACCCGTCTTAAGAATAAATTTAATGTTGCGGTTGCAGAAGTGGGAGAAAAGGAAGTCTGGAACAGGGCTGATTTGGCAATTGTCACCCTTTCTGACAACAGATCTTTTCTGGATTCACAACTTCAGGAAATTATTAATTTTGTGGACATGTTTCACGAGGTTGTAATTATGCATATAAATCAGGAGATTTTTTGATGCAAAAAGGCGGATACAGAGACAGAAGAGTGGCTGAACTTCTCAGACAGGAGATTTCGAAGCTGGCTGAATTTTCTATAAAGGATCCGCGGGTAAAAGGTGCGGTTATTGTTAAGGTTAATGTCACAAAAGATCTGAGTCTTGCCAGAATATATGTGCGCAGTATGTTTGAGGATAATCTGGACGAGGTTTTAGAAGGATTGAAAAGCTCCACAGGTTTTATTATAAGTCAGCTGAACAAAAGGATAAGAATACGCAAGATGCCGGAGCTGGAATTTATTAAAGATGACACCATCGAAGTGGCAAGCAGAATAGAAGAGCTTATTGAGGAAATTCACAAATCAGATGAACGGAATAATTAACGTTTATAAACCTTCCGGAGTGTCTTCATTTCATACGGTCAATAAAATAAGAAAGCTGCTTGATGCCGGTAAATGCGGGCATACAGGCACGCTTGATCCGATGGCCGAGGGTGTACTGCCGGTTTGCGTAAATCATGCAACAAAGTTTGCTGATTATATTATGGATTTCGAAAAAGAGTATGTGGCTGAATTATGTTTTGGTAAAAAAACAGACACCATGGATAAAACCGGCAGCATTTTGGAGGAAAACGCACACTGTAAAATTGATGAAGAGAAATTCCGGAAATTATTAGAAAGTTTTACCGGTGATGTTAATTTAAAGGTTCCGTCCTTTTCTGCTGTTAAAATTAACGGGGAAAGAGCATATAAGCTTGCCAGAAAAGGTGAAATAGAGGATGCGGGTTACCGAAGTTCAAAGATAAAAGAGCTGGAACTGCTCAGCTTTGAATTTCCCGTTGCGGTTTTACGTATCAGGTGTAATAAGGGTACATATATAAGAAGCCTCATAGACAGATTGGGTGATGAAAGCGGATGTCTGGCATATATGAGCGGGCTTGTAAGATCATGTAACGGCGGTTTTCATATGAAAGACTCGTTTTCGATTGAGGAAATCGAAAAACGTATCGAAAACGGTGATTATTCTTTTATTAAAAATGTGAATGATATTTTAAACTGGCCTGTTGCCGTTGTGAAGGATGAGGCTGTCCGGCTTTTGATGAATGGAAATGCTCCTGAAAAACAGGGTTATTTAAAACTTCCTTTAGAGCAGGGAGATAACTTTTTTATAGAAAACTTAAAAGGCGAAATACTGGCTTTTGGCAGAAAACTGAAAAGAAACAGGAAACCGATTAAAGTTGTTAAGGTATTTAAAGATAAACTTTAATTCGGATATTTTGATAAAATTATTGTAAAATAAATTTTTTTTTGATAGAATTTTCGTTTTTACAAGGAGGTGTAAAATGGCTTTGGCTAAAGAAGAGAAACAGGATATTATGGAGAAATTTAAGGTGCATGAAAATGACACAGGTTCTCCGGAGGTTCAGGTGGCACTTTTAACTAATAGAATAAAAGACCTTACTGAACATTTTAAAACTCACCCGCAGGATTATCATTCAAGAAAAGGCCTGTTGATATTAGTCGGCAAAAGAAGAAAGCTGCTGGATTATCTTAAAAAGAAAAATTACAACAGGTACAAAAAATTGATAAGCAATCTGGGAATAAGGAAGTAATATGGAAAACAAAGAGAAGGTTTACGAAATCGTGCTCGGGGAAGACTCCGAGCCGATTTATCTGAAGACGGGCTGGAAAGCCAAGCAGGCGAATGCCAGCATTTGGGCGCAGCATGGAGATACTATTGCGCTGGTTACTGCCACGTGCAGCAATAAAGCACCGGACGGGATAGATTTTTTTCCGCTTACGGTGAATTATTTCGAAAAGTTCTACGCAGTGGGCAAAATACCGGGAGGTTTTTTTAAGAGGGAAGCTAAACCTTCTGACAGGGAAACCTTGATATCAAGGTTGATTGACCGCCCTTTAAGACCGCTTTTCCCGGACGGTTTCAGAAATGAAACCCAGATTGTGGCTATGGTGGTTTCAAGCGATCAGGTTTGTTCCAGTGATATTCTGGCGCTTAATGCAGCCAGTGCTTCACTGATGATTTCGGATATTCCTTTTAACGGACCTGTCGGTGCGGTACGTGTGGGCAGAATAAACGGTGAGCTTGTTTTGAACCCTAATGCAGGGAAGCTTGATGAGCTTGAAATGAATATAACAGTGGCCGGTACGGAGGACGCTATTGTAATGGTCGAGGCCGGTATGGACATCGTTTCTGAAGATGAAGTTATTGATGCTTTGGAGTTCGGCCATGAAGGAATCAAAAAAATAATAGCCGTTCAGAAACAGATGAGAGATGAATTGGGCGGGGAAAAAATCAGTTTCACAGATTTATCCACTCCCCAAGATTTGGTGGAAAAGGTTTATTCCGAAATAGGGGATAAGCTGAAAGAAGCTGTAATGATTCCCGGAAAACAGGAAAAATACGATGCTATTGACGAAATAAAAGAGCAATATCTTGAAAAAATCAAAGAGGAGCTCGGCGAAGAAGAATTTGCTGATAAATCCAAAGTTTATAACGATGCTTTTTCTGATGTGGAAAAGAATGTGTTCAGAGATGTTACACTTAACTCCGGACAGAGAGTTGACGGCAGAAAATACGATGAGATAAGGCCTATTGATATTGAAACAGGTCTCCTTCCGAAGGCCCACGGTTCGGCTCTTTTTACAAGAGGTGAAACGCAGGCGCTTGTTACCACAACACTGGGAACAAAAATGGATTCTCAGATGGTTGATGATATCGAAGGAGAAACTTCAAAACGTTTTATGCTTCACTATAACTTTCCGCCTTATTGTGTGGGGGAAGTCGGTTTTATGAAACCTCCCGGCAGAAGGGAGATAGGTCATGGTGCACTTGCCGAGCGTGCTCTTCAGTATGTTCTCCCCGATGAGGAGAGTTTTCCTTACACTATGCGCATTGTTTCGGATATTCTTGAATCAAACGGTTCGTCTTCGATGGCCTCAGTATGCGGAGGAAGCCTTGCTCTTATGGATGCAGGTGTGCCAGTAAAAGATGCCGTTGCGGGAATTGCTATGGGCCTTATCTATGAGAAGGGCAAATTTGCCATTCTGACAGATATTATGGGTCTGGAAGACCATCTTGGAGATATGGATTTTAAGGTTACCGGAACCAAAGACGGTATTACAGCTTTACAGATGGATATTAAAATTGAGGGGCTTTCCCGCGATATATTGAAAGAAGCTTTAGAACAGGCAAAAGAGGGCAGACTGTACATTCTGGATAAAATGAATGAACAGCTTCCTTCAGCAAAAGAACTGCCTGATAATGCTCCAAGATTTGAAAGAATCAATGTAAATCCCGAGAAGGTTGGGCTTATTATCGGTCCTTCGGGGAAAACGATCAAAGGTATTATAGAGGAGACCGGGGTGGCTATAGATATACTTGACGGCGGAATCCTTAATATCTTTGCCACAGACAAGGAGTCTATAGAAAATGCCAGAGAAAAGATCGAAGCTCTGGTGCAGGAACTTGAAGTTAACAAGGTTTATACCGGTAAAGTTAAAAAGGTCATGGAATACGGCGCTTTTGTGGAACTTTTGCCCGGTGTGGAAGCTCTCCTTCATGTATCGCAATACAGTAACGAACGGATTAAAAGCATTGCCGACTACCTGAAGGTGGGAGATGAAGTTAATGTAAAATACCTGGGTAAAGATGAGCGCGGCAGGCACAAAATCACCAGAAAGGATTTGGAATAAATATAAAGGTGTCTTAGGACACCTTTTTTTCTTGCTATGAAAAAGATAGACGTTAAAATTCAAAAAACAAATGACAGCAGGGTTCCCGTTTATAAAACGGAAGAATCAGCCGGAGCCGATTTGTTTGCTGCAGAAACAGGGGTTGTGGAAGCAGGGAAAATAAAACTGGTGAAAACCGGTGTGAGTTTCTCCATTCCGGAAGGTTATGAAGCCCAGATCAGACCCCGGAGCGGTTTGGCTTTGAAAAAAGGGGTAACAATACTTAATACTCCCGGCACCGTAGATTCTGATTACCGCGGTGAGGTGGGTGTAATCTTAGTGAACTTTGGTGATAACGATTTTGTCTTCAATACAGGAGACAGAATTGCTCAGGTTGTATTTTCCAAAGTTTACAGGGCTGAATTTATTCTTTCCGACGAGTTGGATACAACTGAGAGAGGATCGGGCGGTTTCGGACATACGGGTTTTTAAATCTTGACTATAAAAGGTAATTAGATAATATTAAGCTAATGAACTCATTGATAATCGACACTTCATGGGGAAATTTGTCTTTATCGCTGGTAAGGGAAGGCGAACTTATTTCAAACATATCTCTGAAACTAAAAAACAAAATGAATGAGATGCTTCTGGATACAATAGATTACTGTTTAAAAAGTGTATCTCTGTCACTGCGTCAGATTAATGATTTTACAGCGATTATAGGTCCTGGATCATTTACCGGTATAAGAATAGGTGTTTCTTCAATACAGGGCATTGCAGCGGGATTGGGTATAAAACCTTCGGGTATCTCATCTCTTGATGCGGCTGCTCTGGTTCTTGATAAATCAAAAAGCAGAATAGCGTGTAAACTCCGGGGGAAAACCTACGCTCTGAGAGAGTATGATTTTGAAAGGGGGGAATATTCAGAATATCAGAATGTAGCCGAAGAGATGATAGATTCTGATACTGTACTGATTAATACAAAAAATTCGGGTGTTATTGATCTCAGTAAGGCAATAACGCATAATAAATTTTCGCAGTTTTTGAGGGAATGCGTTCCTTTTTATATGACAAAATCCGAGGCGGAGCTCAAATTTGGTAATTGAAGCTGATATCTCACATATAAAGCAGATTGCCGAAATAGAAAAGGAAAATTTCACAAAGCCTTGGTCTTATAATCTTATATACGGAGAATTTAAAAATCGACACTCCGGGATCTACGTTTTTCTCCATAAAAATCAGGTTGCCGGTTATATTATTTACAGGCGGCTCTTGGATGAGGTGGAGCTTTTGGATATTTCTGTAAGAAAGGATTTCAGGCGGAGTGGAATCGCAGATAATCTGATGGATTTTCTTATAGAACAATCAAAAAATTGTAATATTTTTCTGGAAGTTAGACAGAATAATTATTCTGCAATAAATCTTTATGAAAAGAAAGGCTTTAGTAAGATTGGCCTGAGGAAAGATTATTATTCTAAAGGTACCGACGGATTTGTTATGAAACTATATGTACAAGGGGTGCAAGATGTTAAAGATGAATCAGGGTGTTGTGCAAGAGCTGCTGGAAACCAATAAGGAATTCAAAGAACTCTTTGATGAACATGTGAAGCTTGAGCAGGATCTGGAAGCGCTTTACAGCTTGAAATACATTCCGCCTGAGGTTGATAAAAAAATAAAAGAGATTAAAAAGATCAAACTCAGGGGAAAAGACAGAATGGAACAGATTATTTCCGAATATAATAAATCCCGTTGATTTAGTTTATGGGAGCTTATAATTGATGGTAATCTTTTAATACAGTTTAAGAGGTGTTGAATGGATAAGAATAAGTATGTGTTTACATCAGAGTCTGTGACCGAAGGTCATCCGGATAAGATTGCCGACCAGATTTCCGATGCCATCCTCGATTCTATGCTGAAAGAGGACCCTTTTAGCAGAGTTGCTTGTGAAACAATGGTGACAACGGGGCTGGCAATTGTTGCCGGAGAAATTACTACGCGTACATATGTTGATATTCCAGGTGTTGTCCGTGACACCGTTAAAGAGATAGGTTATACAAGGGCAAAATACGGTTTTGATTATGAAACCTGCGGAGTTATGACCAGTATTGACAAACAGTCTCCTGATATTGCTCAGGGGGTTGATACCGGCGGAGCAGGCGATCAGGGTTTGATGTTCGGTTTTGCATGTGATGAAACCGAGGAATTGATGCCCCTTCCCATAATGCTCGCACACAAAATATGCATGCAGCTTTCCGATGTCAGGAAATCGGAGATACTGCCTTATCTGCGCCCGGATGGTAAATCGCAGGTTACTATAGAGTACGACGGTTTTAAACCGGTGAAAGTGGACACCGTTGTGGTTTCCACTCAGCATGCCGATGATATAAAGCTTTCCGATTTGAAAGAGGATATGGTTGAAAAGGTTATTAAACCTGTTATCCCTAAACATTTACTTGATGATGAAGATATAACGTATCATATCAATCCCACCGGCAGGTTTGTTGTGGGCGGTCCGATGGGAGACTGCGGACTTACGGGCAGAAAAATAATTGTTGACACCTACGGAGGTTCGGGCAGACATGGAGGCGGATGCTTTTCAGGTAAGGATCCTTCAAAAGTTGACAGAAGTGCCGCTTATGCAGCCAGATGGGTTGCAAAAAATATAGTTGCTTCCGGTGCTGCCAGCAGATGTGAATTGCAGCTGGCTTATGCTATCGGCGTGGTTGAGCCTGTTTCTGTTTCTGTTAATACTTACGGCACAGGAGCCGTGCCCGATTCGGAATTGGAAAAAATTGTCAGAAAGACATTTGACCTCACCCCGAAAGGTATTATGGAAGCGCTTAATCTTAGGAAACCGATTTATAAAAGTACGGCAGCCTACGGTCATTTCGGCAGGAATGGCTTTTCCTGGGAAGACACAGCCAGGGCTCAGGATATAAAAGATTTGGCGGGCAAGCTTGGCTCCTGACCCGAACAGGTGAAAAGTGCAAAATAAATATGATATTATAGTAATAGGGGCGGGACCTGCAGGGGTGAACGCCGCTACACAGTTGTCTCATGCCGGTTTCTCGGTTCTTGTGGTTTCAGAATATATCGGTGGCGGGTATTGTTTTTCAGGCAGTATCATGTCGAACACCGCCCTTTATTTGAGTTATTTGTACAATAAATTTAAGACGAGAACGGTTAATTTTATTGATATACCTGAAGAGGCCGTGAAAGCTCCCTTTGACTTTAAAAAATCCAGGAAGTATGTCGAAAATATTTCCACCAAAATAGTAAAAGCTTTCACTGATCAGCTAAGTGAAGCCGGTTCGGAATTTTTTCAGGGTAATGCTGAATTCACCGGTAAAGATAAGGTTAATATTCAGTCCCGTAAAACCAGGGAAAAACATGAGGTTAAATTTGGCAAATGTATTGTGGCCACAGGCTCATATAATCCTCCGCTTGAAATACCATCTACAAAAAAATTCTTATATGCAAATAATATTTTTAATCTGCAGTCGGTTCCCGCTTCTGTTGCTGTCATAGGAGGCGGCTTTGTTGGATGTGAATATGCCACTTTTTTCAGAAGACTGGGCTGTGAAGTACATATTGTAGAAAAAACAGACAGAATACTTTCCACGTTTGATCCGCAGGTTACCAAAAGGCTGGAGGACAGTTTCAAGAGAAACGGTATAAATGTGAGGAAGAATGCCAATATTGTGAATGTGGAAAAAGTCGGCAATAAGAGCATTCTTTTTTTTGATGATGATGAAAAGATGGAAGCTGAGGAAATTTTTGTTGCTATCGGACGTAAACCTTCTGTGAACAGTCTTTCCATTGAGAAAGCCGGTGTTGAAAGGGACGAGAACGGTGTAAAACTTGACCAGAGCTTTAGAACTACCAACAAAAATATATATTTTGTGGGCGATGCAGCGGGTGAAACCATGCTTGTAAACTGGGCATATAAATCCTCTTCATTTGTTGCTAAACATATATCAGGTGTTCAGAGAAAGTTTAAATACGAATTTATGCCGAAGGTTTTATACATAGACCCGGAGGTTTCAAGTGTAGGGTTTACTGAAAAGGAAGCCAGACAAAAAGGTTTTTCTCCTTTAACGGTAAAATATACATATACCAATCTTGAAAAATCTTTGATAATAGGTTTTAACAAAGGGCTGGTAAAAGTGATTTACGACAGGGAAACAAAAAAGATTCTCGGTGCCCATATTTTCGGAAAAGGGGCTTCTGAGCTTGTGACAGCCTTCACCCTTCTGATCCAGTCGGGTATCAAGATTGATAACATTTCCGAATACATATTTAACCACCCTACTTTTGCCGAAGTCCTCAATGAGCTGGGAAATAAGGTGAAGACGAAAGGAGGGAAGTAGGGAGACAGAGAGGTTGATTAAGGATGAATACATTTTTTTTGGGATTGGGTTCAAATATATATCCGAAAGCCGGAAATCTGTCATATGCCCTCACACAATTATCATCTCTTTTGAACATTATCTCCGTTTCAGGTGTTTATAAAAGCAGGTCGTTACTTCTTGATTGTCAGCCGGACTATTTTAATATTGTAGTAAAAGCCTCAACTTTTATCGATCCTTATCAGCTTCTTTCTTTTTGCAAAACTATTGAAAAAACAATGCACCGCGACACCCCTTACAAGTGGGGACCCAGAAATATTGATATCGATATCGTTGATTTTAATAAAAGGGTTATTGAAAGTAAAACACTCTTTTTGCCACACAAAGAGTTTCCGGGCAGAAATTTTGTTTTGTTGCCGCTTATGGAAATAGAACCGGAATATGCTCACCCGGTGAATCATATTAGTGTTGAAAAGATGTATAATTTATTGGATAATCACAGTGAAATTCATCGTTTGGGAGAGTTAAAATGGCGATAGTGACAATTTCCAGAGGTTTCGGCTGTTCCGGAGAGAAAGTTGGAGAAGAAGTTGCCGGGCGTCTTAATTATTCTATGATTAATAAGCAGATTATTGAATATATTTCAATGTTAGCGGATACGCCTTTGGAGGTAGTGTCGAAATTTGATGAGGAGCAGCATTCGAATCTTAATGCCAGGCTTTCCAAATATATCGATTTGTCGATGTTTAAAGAGATGTTCAGTAAAAGTGACAAAGAGTTTAAAGAGCCATTGAAGGAAAAAATTATCGATGAGAAGGACAAACTGTTTAAAGAAGATACTGATTACAGCCCTGTTTTTGACTGTGATGTTTTCAGACAGATGAGCGAAAGGGTATTTCATTTTCTTGCTGATAAAGATAATGCGGTTATCATGGGAAGGGGCGGACAGGTTGTTTTGCAAAAACACTCCAATGCACTGCATATAAGACTGTATGCACCTTTTTCAAGAAGGGTTGAGTGGATTGCAGACCGTCGGAGTCTTCCAAAAAAAGAAGCTTCCAAGCTTGTCGAAGATATAGATAAAAAACGCAGGAATTACCTGCAGCACTATTACGGAGAAGATATCAGTGATGATAAATTGTATCACCTGGTTATTAATGTTGAAAAACTTTCAATTACCGAATCCGCCGATATGATTCTGAGTCTTATCGATATCAAAAAGTCCAGAGAAAAAGCTTAGTGTCTTCATTAAATTTTCTTACATTGGCATTTTTTCCGGTGTATGAAAATATTTCATATTCGAATGCGAAAACCGGGGTATCAGGCAGTAAATGTCCTCCGATTACGGTAAAATCTCTTTTGGCAAGTGTGATATGAATATGCGCAAACGGCTTGTCATCTTTCAGAGAAATGTTTCCTTTAAGTGAAACGATTTCCATAGGCTCATTGACATGTGTGTTTTCATATGTTCCGTCCTTCTGATTGTAAAATGCGATTGAAGCCTTTGTCACACTGCCGATACCGGTAATAAAACCATCGTATATTTCAAGATTTTTTATCTCATTCATCAGACCGTAATGCAGGTCTTCCTCTTTTTTAAGCCGCCCCTGATAAACGTTGTCGATTCTGAAAATGTTGTACATGGGCACCTCCATTCTTTTAGTTGACAGCTTCATAAAACTAACTTATATCTTACAGAGATTTTTTCAAAATTGTTAAGTTCGCAGTGTTTGTACTGCTCTTTATTTAAATTATAACACATTAGATCGCCGGAGGAAATTTTTGTTTAGAAAGGTCAGGGGCTTCAGGGATATTTACGGAGAAGAGATCGGTTACTGGAGAAAAATCGAGGAAGTAATATACTCCCTTTCCGAGTCGTTCGGCTACAGCGAATATAAAATGCCTGTGCTTGAAAAAGCAGAAGTGTTTGACAGGGGTATAGGCAGTACTACTGATATTGTCGAAAAGGAAATGTTCGCTTTCAAAGACAGAAATGATGATCTTCTTGCGCTGAGGCCTGAAGGTACGGCCGGTGTGGTGCGCGGTGTAGTGGAAAACAAACTTTATGCGGCAAGTGGAGTAAAAAAGTATTATTACTACGGTCCTATGTTTCGCAGAGAGAGACCCCAAAAGGGTCGTTACAGACAGTTTTACCAGTACGGTGTAGAAGTTTTCGGCTCCACATCCCCACTTGTTGATGCCGAAGTTATACAGCTTTTGTGTTCTTTTTTTGACAAGTGTGGAATAGGGGAATTTTTGCGCCTTGAGATCAATTCCATAGGCTGTCCGGAATGCCGCCCCGATTATAAAAATAAATTAATTGAATATTTTTCAAAATATGAAAACGAATTATGCGATGATTGCAGAAGAAGGCTAAATACAAATCCTTTGAGAATATTGGACTGTAAAGTTCCAGGGTGTAAAAATGTTGCCGCTGATGCACCGGTGATGGTTGACTATCTGTGTTCCGGGTGTAAAAAACATTTTGACAGTGTGAAATATTATCTGGGTGTATTAAATATAAATTATGATGTTAACCCTTTTATGGTAAGAGGTCTTGATTATTATGTACGGACGGCTTTTGAAATGATAACCGATAAATTTGAAGCGAACAGTACGGTTGGAGCCGGCGGCAGGTATGACGGATTAGTAAAGCAGTTGGGAGGCCCGGATTATCCGGGGATAGGCTTTGCCGTTGGAATCGACAGGTTGGTTAATCTTATCAAAGAAGCCGGGCTGATTTACGACGAGACCCTGGATATTTTTATGGTGATGTTTCCGGAAACAGTTGATACCGGACTGAAACTTCTGAAAAGTCTCAGGGATGAAAACTGGGGCGTTGATATGGATTTTGAACTGGGCTCGATGAAATCACAGATGAAAAAAGCCAATAGATCACAGGTTTCATATGTAGTTATTATGGGTGAAGAAGAGCTTGGAAAGAATGCCGTTACATTGAAAAATATGGCGGACGGAGAGCAAGAGCTTGTCCGGTTGGATGAGTTGAAAAATATTTTATCGCAAAAATTTAAGATTGGTGAGTGAAGGAGGCCGAGGTGCTGTCACATTTAGGTAGTTGGAGAAGAACACACAGTTGCGGTGAGCTGAGAGCCGGTAATGTCGGAGAGGAAGTTGTTGTCATGGGATGGGTTCAACGCAGGAGAGACCATGGCGGCGTTATTTTTATCGACCTCAGGGATCGTGACGGGGTCACTCAGATAGTACTCAACCCCGAATTCGATAAAGAAGTACATGAGCTTGGAGATAATGTCAGGAGTGAGTTCGTTATTGCTGCGAAGGGGAAGGTTGAGCACAGACCTGAGGGAACGGTTAACCCTTCTCTGCCAACGGGCGAAGTAGAAGTTTATGTGAACGAGTTGAAGATTCTGAACAAATCCGAAACTCCGCCGTTTGTTATAGAAAATCATTCCAATGCGAACGAAGATATAAGGCTTAAATACAGATATCTGGATTTAAGAAGACCTGAGTTGCAGCAGAATATTATACTGAGGCATCAGCTCATACGTGTGATAAGAGAGTTTTTATATGAAAAAGATTTCCTTGATATAGAAACCCCTTTTCTGACAAAAAGTACACCCGAAGGAGCAAGGGATTATCTTGTGCCGAGCAGGGTCAATCCGGGAAGGTTTTATGCACTGCCTCAGTCTCCGCAGATGTTTAAACAGCTGCTTATGATTTCCGGTTTTGACAGATATTTTCAGATAGTAAAATGTTTCAGGGATGAGGATCTCCGGGCTGACAGACAGCCTGAGTTTACACAGCTGGATATGGAACTGTCTTTCATTGACCGTGCGGATTTGATGAAACTTATTGAGGAGTTGTTCGTTAAAATATTTAAAGACATTATGGATATCGATGTTAAAAAACCTTTTGAGATAATGTCTTATGATGAGGCAATGGAAAAATTCGGACACGACGCTCCGGATAACAGATTTGAGCTTCATCTTAAAACAATAAACGACCTTGTTAAAGATTGCGGATTTAAAGTTTTCGCCGACAGTGTAAAAAACGGCGGAGTGGTAAAAGCGGTAAATGCAAAAGGCGCAACTAATTTCTCCAGAAAGGATATTGACGATTTAACCGATTTTGCCGTGAGTCTCGGAGCAAAGGGGCTTGCATATATCAGGGTTAACGAGGACGGTTTGCAGTCGCCTATTGTAAAATTTTTAGGTGAAGAGCTGGCTGGTCGAATTGTCAGTGAAATGGGTGGAGAAGCCGGTGATATAATATTTTTTGGAGCGGGCAAAACTGATATTGTTAATCTTTATATGTCCAAGGTAAGGCTTAAACTGGGCAAAATGCTGAATCTTATTGATAAAAACAAATACAATTTTGTCTGGATTACAGACTTTCCTCTTCTTGAATGGGATGAAGAGGAAAAACGATACGCAGCCGTTCACCATCCTTTTACTGCTCCTGTTGATGAGGATATAAAATATTTTGATACTGATCCTTCGAAGATAAGAGCCAAAGCTTACGACCTTGTTCTGAACGGCTCCGAAATCGGTGGGGGGAGTATAAGGATACACAGAAGTGATGTTCAGGAAAAAATGTTTGATGCTCTGGGCATGACAAGAGAAGAAAGCAGGAGGAAGTTTGGATTCTTTATGGATGCTCTCAAATACGGTACTCCACCTCATGGTGGTATTGCTTTTGGTGTTGACAGGATTGCAACGATATTGACAGGATCGGAATCGATACGGGATGTCATAGCTTTTCCAAAGACCCAGAGAGCCACATGTATGATGAGCGATGCTCCGAGTATTGTGGACGAGAAACAGCTGAAAGAATTAAGTATAAAGCTTGATATAGTGGAAGATATGTAAATTTTATATCTTAGCTTTGACTTTTATCAGAGTATGTGTTAAATTTAAAATAATAAGAGACACGGAGGGAGTTATGAAAATTTTGAAATATTTGAGTTTAGTTGTGCTAGTGGTTTCTTTTGCTTTCGCATGTGCAAAAGCTCCGGTAAAAATGTATGATGACACAAAAGCTGCGCTTAATGCTGCAGAACAGAATAATGCCAAAGAGTGTGCCACCGAAGAGTATGATGCAGCAATGAAAGAACTTAAAGCTGCTGAAGAGCAGATGGAAGAAGCCAAAGACCATACCTTTAAGGGCAAATATTACGATGCTGCTGAAAAAAGGCTGAGTGCTGCACAGGAAAAAGCTGCAGAAGCTGAAAGAGTGGCAAAGGCTATGTCCAAAAAGAATGACAGGGTAGCCGCCGAACTTGAGGAAGTTGGCAAAGAACTTGATGCTATTAAAGCGGATGCACAAAAATATAACGTTGGAAATTATGATGAGCTCGAGGCAAAATACGAAAAAGCTCAGGAATATATTGATAATTGTGAACCAAACAAGGCTAACGCTTTAATCGATGAAATTAAAGCAGGACTGCAGAATGCCAAGGAAGAGATTGCAGCTGCAAAAGCTGAAGCAATGAAAGAAAGTATGGCTGAGAAAGAAGAAGCTACTAAAGAATCCTCAGGTGTTGAAAAATATACTGTTGTAAAAGGTGATACACTTTGGGATATTTCCGACAGAAAGTACATGAACCCCTTTATGTGGCCTCTCATATACTGGGCTAATAAAGATGATATCAAAGATCCTGATCTGATTTTCCCCGGACAGATCTTTAATATCAATAAAGATTACTACTACAGTGAGAAAGAAGAAGCCATTAATTTCGCTAAGAGCAGAGGCCCCTGGTCACTCTTTGACGGAAAATAAGACTTCAGTTTCTGTGACGAAGACAATAAAATGAATGAAATATGTAAAAGGGGATCTCTTCCGGGATCCCCTTCTTTTTAATTATTTATGAGTAAATTTAAGAAACAGATTTTGGAATTACTTTTTGATTTTTATGATAAATTTTATATGCATGTGGTTCCTGCCGGTGATATACGTATAGGTGAAAGGGGTTTTATAGGCAATGAAAGTGAGCATGGTTTGGTACTTGTTTTCAGTGCTTCATCGTATAAAAATTTGAGATGGGACGAGAATTCTCTTTACGCAGATATGCGTTTTTCGGGCAAATGGGAGTCACTTGCTATCCCCTTTCAATCGATTGTTACGGTTTTTGACGACCCCGGTAAACCGGAGTTTGTTTTTAAATTTTCAGTGTATATTGAAAAAGAGCCCACCGGGAAAAATGACGAAAAGGAACAATCAGCTGAGAAATCCAGGGTGAAGTCTTCAAACGGCAAAGTAGTCAAAGTCGATTTTTCCAGAAGGAATGATTAATTTGAATAGTTTTTATGAGCAACTAGTGCCAATTCTTTCCTATGAGATATTCAATGTCAACGTTGGCGAAATGTTGGCTGCCTTTGGTATCCTTTTACTTTTTTTCATTTCAAAGCATGTATTATTAAATATCGTATTTTATTTTTTGAAGAAAACGACAAAAAAAACACTGAGTTCTTTTGATGACGACCTGGTGCAGATTGTTAAGCCGCCTCTGAGTCTTGTTATCACTGCCACCGGTTTTTTTCTGGCAATAAATGTTTTTACATTTACAAAAGATATAGATATCCTTCTCCTGAATATTTACAAGACTTTTTTGATAGGCAGCTTTTTCTGGGTTTTGTACAGAGCCGAAAATCTGCTTAAAATATTTATGGAAAAATATGCCTATAAAAAGCAGATTGAAATTGCAGTCGAATTCCTGCCGCTTTTTAGAAAACTCATCAGAGCCGCCCTTATTGTTTTTGCTGTAACCATTATTATCCAGGAATGGGGATATAATATCGGAGCCATTATCACTGGGCTTGGAATAGGCGGGCTTGCGGTGGCCCTTGCAGCGAAGGATACACTTGCCAATTTTTTCGGCAGCCTTATGATTATTATGGATCGCCCTTTTGCAATCGGTGACTGGATAATTGTTGCAGATACTGAAGGTGTTGTGGAAGAAATCGGTTTTAGAACGACTAAAATAAGAACTTTTGAAAAAGCAATTGTTTCCGTTCCAAATTCCAAAATTGCGACCGATAATGTTACTAACTGGTCAAGAAGGGATGCGCGCCGTATTATGTGCAGGGTTGGGGCAACCTATTCAACACCTCCGGCATCGCTGAAAAAAGCAGTGAATGATATCAATGATATGCTTATCAATCATGAAAGTATAAATAACGATATGATTATGGTTTATTTCGATGAGTTTGCTGCCAGTTCTCTGAATATATTTGTTTATTGTTTTGCCGCCACATCAACATGGGCTGAATATCTTGCGATTAAGCAGGATGTATATTTTAATATTATGGATATTTTTCAAAAACATAACATCAGTTTTGCCTTTCCATCCATGTCATTATACCATGAAACGGATGATGAAACCCCACTGGTTGTTAAACAGAAAGATTAAGTGGCGGGAATTTTTTGATTTCCCCGGTTTCATATGCAAGTTTGTAAAATTTTATAAGTCCGCAAATATGTTTTTCCGTCAGATTGTAATCTATAATATCCCAGTAGTCCAATATTTGATATGATGTCAGACCTTTAAAACTGTACTCTTCCAGAAGGGCAGCCAGGTTCTTTTGTGAGTTTACTTTTATATTTACAAGATTTTTGTGCAGTCGTTTTATATCATCAGTTCCTTCCCATTTGGAATCGGCTATCCAAAGTGCGAAAACGAATGGGTAACCGGAAAACTGAAACCAGTGAAATCCCAGATCATACACGTATTTGTAATCATTATTGTAATAGCTGAAAAGAGCTTTATCACCTATCAACAGTACAGCGTCACTGTTATCGAAATCGTTTGTAAATGATACATTCACATTAAAATAATTTTTAAGGAGTATTTTTAATAAAACTACACTGGTACCTGATTCCTCGGTAAGAAAAACGGTTGCATTTTCCAGATTTTCAATTTTTTTGCTGCTGAACAGGCAGACACTTTTGACATCTCCCACCGAACTGATGGAGATATCCGGTATTATAACGTATTTTCCCGGATTTCTTGCGTACTCAATACTGCTGCAAACACCCACATCAACACCGCCTTCTCTGATCATTTTGTTCAGAAAGGAAGGTGTACCTCTTACAAAATCGTATTCCCTGATTTTTTTTAAATAGTAAAAAATGGGATAAACATTTGCATAGCGAATTTCACCGATTTTCATCTTTACACCACTAAAAATTTTATTCCTATTGCTACAAGAACAACTGCTCCGAAATACTCAGCATATCTGCCGATAAAATGCCGGCTGAGGCTTCCAAAATATACTCCTGCTAATGTAAATACAATACAGACAACGCCGATTATAGAAGCGGGGATTAAAATGTTACCGGAAAAAAGGGCAAGGGATATTCCCACTCCCAGAGCGTCCATGCTTGTTGCTATAGATAAAAATATTAAGGAAAGCCCTTTTGTGGGGTCTGTTGTATAGCACCTTTCGGAATCCGAAACAACGGCATCCTTTATCATTTTATATGCAATAAAAAAAAGTATTATCGATGCAATAATGTTAAGATTGGATGTGTATTTGAGCAGCATTTTACCGAAAAAAGCACCGATTAAGGGCATAAAAAACTGGAATAAACCGAAATGCCATGAAAGCCTGAAATAGTGCCTTGGACGGTTAAATCTGCAGCCGACACCGAAGGCGACACTAAAAGCATCTATACTCATTGCAATTGCAATTAACAGCACTTCCCAAATATTAAGCATTTGAGTAAATATCACAATTTTGACATCTAATCAAATTTAAAAAGTTGGGTTTGACAATTATCCGATTGTGTGGAAATTATATAAGCGGGGTGAACAGTGAGTTTTATTTTTAAAAACGGCATATTTATTTTGTGCATATCAATCCTTGCAAGTTGTGCAGCTAAAAGGAGTGAAGATATTTTGGGACGAAATGCCGCCGGAGGCTCATATTTTAAAGATATGGTAGACAATGTTTCATTTGAAAACATAGAATCACCGCAAAATTTTGAAAAGAGTTTTCCCAAATCCGAACTTATTTTAAATGGTGTGGTAATTTTTAAATATAAATATGTGACCCGCAAAGTTGCCGATAATGTCACTAATTTCAGTTTTGACAATAATTCCCTGATATTTGTCAAAAATAACTTGCTGATAACCGGCGAGGAATATTGTGAAAGTATTCAGTTGCATAGTGCTATATCTGATCTGAAATTGTCATCAGGTTTTATAATGACGACAAAGGGGAGTGATATCAATATTTATTCAATTAAAAACTGCGGGAAAATATTCAGTCTTAAAAGAAAATACCGGAAAGTTGCTTTCAGATACCCGTATATTATACAATACGGTGAGAAAAAATTTGTTATAAACAAAATCGGTTCTCAAGAACCTTTTCTTTCAGGAGGGCTGAAAAGCAAAATCCGCAGCATGCACTATTCTGACGGATTTATATATTTTCATGACAAAAAGGATCGTATCATTCCACTTCTTCTGATAACTACTGCTTCAGGGCAGGGGAGTGGTAAATTTTTGAAACCTTTAAAGTCTAAAGGCAAGATAAATTCTGCCCGGTTTTATAAAAACAGTCTGTTTGTCAATTCTGAAGCTGATTTTATAAAATACAACTTAAACAGCGGTAAAATTACCTTGGAAAAAAAATTATCATTAGACAATATCAGTAACGTTGATAAAAATGATTGCCGTATAATACCAGAAAACGGCGTATTATGCGGTAAAAAAGTTTACTCTTTTAAAAGGGAAAGATTTTTAAATGCCGGAAATGCGGAAAAAGTTGTTTTGGATGGTGACAATCTTATTGCACTGAATAACAGACTGCTCAACATAACTTACATGGATAAAAAACGGTACATTAAAGAAATCTCTCTTAACCGGCCGGATATGGCTCTGTGCCGCAGTGGAAGCTTTTATTTTTTCAGGGATATAGATTCCAAAATAAGGAAAATAGATTCTGTTTCTTATACGTCAGAAATTGCCGGCAGTATACCGGATAATTGCTCAGGTGCTTACCGGTTTGATAACGGCTCTTTTTACAGCGAATCCGGTAAAAAAGTAATGTCTGTGGCATCAAAAGTTTCCGAGTCAAAAACACATATTATGCTTTTAAGAAAAATCGGTAAAGATTATTACTATTTTTTCAGAAAGAAATGAGAAAATTTTTTTTGGTTCAACGTTACTTAACACTCAAGCCGTGATGCTTAAGAGCCGTGATGAGTAAAGTAATTAAAGGTCGTTAGAGGTATGTGAGGTAGTTAAGGTTTATCCCGCCGATTTAATATTTTATTAAGGGCGGGGTGCTAATCGTTTACACCAATAACAAATATACCAATACACTACTTCTCTACTTCCCCACTTCTCCATTTCCCTACTTTTCCACTTCACCATTTCACTTTTTTAATGATTTTCAGAAACTTACTCTTGGTGAGATTAACCTGCCGGATACTTTGAAATTTCTTTTCATTCCGGCGATATCGATATTACCTTTCAGGTTGAGATTGGAATTGTAGAGACTGTTATAGTTAAGATAAACGATTCCGTTTAAAGATATTTTATTTTTCCCTGATGACTGAACCTTTTCTACATTGAGCCTGTTTTTGTTCAGCGTTAAGCTGGCGGTTATTTTCCGGAAATTCAGGCTGGGGAAAACCGGAGTTGCTACAGACAGATTTGATACCACTATATCCGCTTTACCCTGCATATTTGTCGGATTAATCCGGGCATCAGCACTGACATTACCTTTTTTAACATATTCTCCCACTTCAGGAACCATTTGGGCTATTTTGGAAATGGCCTGGTTTACTTTAATATCGACAGTTTTGCCGTTATATACAGCCGATACATCTAAAGGGCTGTCTGCTGTGTGAGCTGATACAGATTTTGTAATAATACTTAATGGAGAATAATCTATTTTAAGCGTTCCCAGAGAGAGTTTATTTTTGTAAAAATATTCAATATTTTTTACAGAAGTCCCGAAAGGTGATGAGTTGATTTCGGAGTAATCCACAGGTATTCTGTTTTGGTTTATAGCATTGTTAAGGAAATATTTGACAACGGTGTCATACGGGAAAAGAAACAATGTAAAAATACAGAAACTGAAAATAAAAGTTATTATTGAAATTAAAATCGTTTTTTTCATTATTGCTTCCCTATGTCGATTGCCATATTTGCCAGATCAGGGTTGTCATACCTTTTACTTATTGACAAATTAGTTACTATCAGATTTGAAAATTTATCGATCTGCTGAATCATATTCAAAATCTCGCTCAGATTGAGATTTTCGATTTTCAGTGTAACAGCTTCATTGAATTGTGATGAAGACTTGGGTTTCACCGATATAATTTTATTTTCGATATTGAGGGATTTTCCCATGTTCTGAACGAAAGTCAGCAGTCCTGAATCCAGTCTGCTTTCCGTGGATTCACCGCTTCGCATTAGTTTTAGCAGCTGTTCTGCCTCAACAACTTTTTCCTGAACTGCTTCAGTTTCATTTTTCATTGCTTCAATTTTGCTCTGAAAAAATAGGTGAGTCCAGTAAAAAAGAAGAAAAATCGCCCCGGCTGCTATAATTAAATAAAGTAACGTTTCTCTGTTATTATTGAATAACTGTTTCATAAGCTGACCCGTATTGAAAATTTGATTATTTCGCCGTCTTTGTTCGTATTGATAATTTGAGCACTTTTGTCAAGATTGCTTGAAAGACTGCCCTCTATATCTTCCAGAGTTTTCAAGTCTTTGGCTTCTCCGTTAATTTTCAGTTCACCTGTTTTATAGTTCATGGAAACTATGGTGGTGCTTTCCGGCACCGACTGGCTGAGTTTTTCCAGGAGATTGTTAATTAACGTTTTTGCTTCATTTGGGCTGCCCTTGGCTTTATAAAGCAGCATACCGTAAGGATCAGTTGTGTCAGCTACGCCTGCATTGCTGTAAATTGCCTGAAGATCGGAGCGCACGCTGTTTAAGATGTTGCTGTACTTCATGTACTGAAAACTTTCCCCCGTAACAAACAAACCGTAGGAAATAATCAATACAATTAAAGCGGGAGCCAGTTGTTTCAGATAATATATGTTTCCCGTATTTTCAAAAATATTCAGTTTGGATGACAAATTATGTATATTCCCGAGCAAATCTTCTTTATAAAATATTTCATCTTCTTCATTACCACTGCCGGGAATGATTGCTATTCCCCTATCTGTGACTTCATATAACACACCGTCAGTTTTGTAGATGTATTTTCCATTTTTTGAAGATACCGTTTCCAGCAAAGGTGTGCTTATATCTTTAGCATTCTTTAAAAACTCGGCATGCTCCTGCATAAAATTGTGGAGAGATTTTTTAGGGATAGCTATCAGGACGAAATTTTCCGTTCTGCAGTAGTAATGTGTGGATACAAGATCACTGGGGTAGGTGGTTATCAGATAATTTTCGATAATGCGTTTTGTCTTTTTCTTGTTTGATACTTTAATGTCAATACTTTCAAAAACAAAATAATCATCGTCCAGAATAACGTCATAATTTTTCAGGTTACCAATCTGTGCTTCATCGACTTTTTCATACTTGTTTTCTTTTAATAGGTAAATATCGTTTTTATAAACGTACAGTATATCTTTTAAAGCTTTTGCCATCGTTTCCTCGTGTGAATAATTTCTTGATGTAACTGTAAACTAAAAAATAAAAACATTTAAAAGTAATCTTTACTTGTGCCTTTAAAAAACTTAGTGACTTTAGCATTATTTTGATTTCTTTTCAATAGGGCGTGGTAGTAAAAATCCTTTTGGGAAAGGTGTACATTAATTTTTATATAGAAGTTGGAGCTTTTCACCGTAAGAAAAGGGACCATTTTGACATAAAGTTCGTCGGGAATCGGAGCCGCCTTTCTTACCTGGGAGACGTCCGTGTAGTCGTTAAATTCACGGTAATCTATGATATCTTCTGCATAGAATCCCAGCTCAGGGAGATAATACTTTAGTGTGTTTTCATTGACAAAGTTAATGTTGAGTTGTTTATCTTTGGCAACAACTGTAAAGTGATTTTTCATCACAGGATATAATTCTTTGTTTATGAGCATTAATTCCGTCAATGCGCTGAATTTTTCGTTTTTTGTTTGGTATGTGTTACCCAGATAGTCGTAGCGTTCAAGCTCTATCCCTGTTGGGGAAATTTTTGTGTCATTGTCTATCCAGTCTTTTAAGAAATCTGAGGTGGTTTCCGTATCGTTAAATTCGTATTCCTCCATCAGGCTATCCCAGGCAGAAGCCGTTCTTTTTGAAATATTGTCATTGTTGCTGTCTATATCGTTTATATTTATTTTGCTGTTGAGCGGTGTGATTTTAATGGAGATATAACCTTTTTCAAGCGGATACATCGGTATGTTAAACCAGTCATCGTCCCTGGAATCTTCCTTAAAATCGTCATCTTCAATGAGATTTTTAACTATTTTAACAGCTGTCTTGCCGTAAATATAAGCCTGGTTCATAAGGTACACATCGTTCACCTCTTCATAGCTGTTTACCGATCTCTCGCTAAAATTGATGATAATTGAAGAGGCAAAAGCTATGACGAACAGAACAAATATTACCACTGTCCCTTTACTGTTTATACGGTTTTTCAATTTAAAACGCACCGGTAACTACCTCATACTTTCTGCCGTTTATATCAATATTGAATTTCAGAAGCTTTGTCTCGAAACTGCGGTCACTGTACTCATTTCCGTTATAGCCCCTTACTGTGAATGAATTGACATTGTTTATAAGTTTAATGACCAACGGATTTTCAAGTATTTTATGGTTTTCTTCTCTGACTAACCAGCCGTCATCATCTACATAATAGCTGACGTTAACTTCCATACTCTGATTGAAATACAGACTGTTCTGTGTGTGGAAACTTACCTCCGAATTGTCATCCATAGGCGATTTTTGTACGCTTATCTGTTTATCTGCAGAGGAAATGATGTCATCGTTTATCAGCTGATAAAGGCTCTTGTATATTTTCTGATAGTTCTGCTGTGTGCTGAAATATTCTCTGGCGTTTATTGTTGAATCCAAAAGGGAGTATGTTCCCATTATTACAAATGAGGAAATCAAAAGTGCAATAAGAAGCTCGATTAATGTAAAACCGCTATTCAGTTTCATTAAAGTACCTGTAAGTGACACTGCTTTCTTTATTTTCCACAGTGAGATAATTTTCCTGGATGTCAGGAATGAGGGTAATTTGCTGCTCCAGAGTAATAGTTACATTGTCATATTCGTTTTTTACACTGTTAATATTTTCATCGAAGTTCAGCCGTTTTAAAACGATTTCGTATCCTTTTCCCACAAGACTGGTTCTGTTTTTTGAATAGCTGTGCAGATCGAGAGAGAAATTCAGAAGGTTGTATAGAGCCAGCATACTTATGGAAAGAATTGCCAGAGCCACCAAAATTTCCAGAAGTGTGAAACCTTTGTTTTTATGAATCATATTTATTCACTTTCAGCATTAGAGGAGAGGATTCCACATAGCTTCCGTCCTGAAAGGTAAGTTTAAAGTAGTCACATATTCCGTTGGGAAATACAGTGATTTCATATTCGGTACCGTATGCATTCGAATCATTGATTTCAGCATTGTTGACTGTTGAAATGCCGGGGATTTCCGTTCTTTCTCCTGTAACTTTGATAAGATTATCAGAGCCTTTGAATCCTTTTATGCTGACAGGTGCCTGCTGTTCTCTGCTTTCTTTGAGTGCCTGCTTTAATGTTTTATTAAAAAACTCAACGGTCTTGTCCTGCTCAACAGTATTTCTCATCATCTGCGGAGTCATTGTAATAACACCGATACCTATTATGGTTATTACAATTATAATCTCCAGCAGCGTGAAAGCATTATTGTTGTTGTGAAAAATTGTTTTTTTCGGTTTATTGAAGTTCATAACTCTTAATATCGGCATTCATTCCGTCTCCTCCCTCTTTGCCGTCGGCACCGTAGGATATTATTTCATAATCCCTTCCTTCTGAGCCGGGGGAGCGGTAGATATATTTGTTACCCCACGCATCTTTTGGAGCTTCCTCCGAATTGAGATAACCGCCTTTTTTCCAGTTTCTCGGTATCGGTTCCATATCGGGTTTTTCTATCAGTGCGACAAGCCCCTGCTCGGTAGTGGGATAAAATCCGTTATCGATTTTATAGAGCTTTAATGCCGATTCAATGGCTTTAATGTCGTTTTTTACCTTGGTGATTCTGGCTTCGTCGGGTCTGTTTATAATTTTTGGTACAAGAAAAGTAGCAAGTATACCAAGTATTACAACAACCACCATTATTTCAATCAAAGTGAAGCCTGCGTTTTTTCTTCTACTGGTTTCCATTGAACACTCCTCCTTTCTTTGTTGAATTTATAAGTATATCAAAATTTGGCAAGAGTAAACCCCGTAAATCATTTCACTTATAAGTATGATTACAAAGTTAAAAATAAATTCATTATAACGTCTCCCCTTGGCTTAGGGAGAGTAAGAGGGAATACATTTTGTTAAACTGCACTTTTTGAGACCTCGACCGAAGCGGAGAGGTCTCTTTACCATATAGCGGTTGAGATTTCTCCGCTCCACCGAGCACTATGCGATAGTGCTCGGAATCGCTCTCTCCCCCTGACATAGGGGGAGAAAAAGAGGGGGTATTTTGTAAAAAGAATCAATAATTTCAATATATTAGAATTTTGATATGTTTAAATTAGTGTCGGGATTTTATTGACTGATGAAATAAATTGATTTAATATTAATTCAGCGTATTTAATTGCACAGTTTGTAAAACTTTATTTTTATATTATTTATTTTGATTTGGAGAGTAAAATGAGAAAATGTTATGTGCCCATTCTTTTATTATTGTTCCTATTGTTTTACTCAAGTTTATCTTTTGCAGAAGAAGCTATCCTGGATGATGAAAACTGCTCAATGTGTCATAAATATCCGGGGCTTAGCAGAGTGAACGATGAGGGATATTTACGTCTGTTTTATATTAACTCACACAAGTTTGCACAGTCGCTGCATACTAAGGTAAAATGTACGGGCTGTCACACGGATATCAAGAAGATCCCTCACGATGATGCCAAAAAAGTGGACTGCAGTACTGAGTGTCACATTGAGCATCCTGAAACGGGAGAAAAATTTTCCCATAAAAACATTTCCAAAATTCTAAATAAGAGCATTCACAATCCTGAAAACCCAAACGTAAATAAGGCAATTGAAGAAGATTTTCCTAAATGTACCGACTGCCACAGTAATCCACTTTATCTTTCTATAGCAGAGGATCTTCAGAAGCTTCACGGAAGCAGAGATGCGGACGAAATCCTGCAGAAATGTGATGCATGCCATGAGAAGAGATCGTTTTACAGTTACTTTTTTAATCATGTGGCTTACAGGGCGAGACATCTTTTCCCGGCAGAAAAAATTGTGGATACATGTATAAAGTGCCATTCGAAGCCGGAAATGGTGGAAAAACATGAGCTTAAAAACGCAGCGTCCACCTATTTGGATACTTTTCACGGCAAAGCGGTTAAGTTTAACCTTGATAATGCCCCAACATGTGTGGGTTGTCATGTGAAAGATAACTCTTCGGCACATCTGATTTTGAGTCATGAAAACCCGAATAGTGCCGTTTATGAGGGCAACAGGTATAAAACATGCCGTGATGACAGATGCCACCCTTCTGCGACAAAAAATATGGGTGACATAAAAATGCATGTGGTTATCGACAAAAATATGTATCCAGCTGAATATTATACCGCCTTAGGATTTACAGCCCTTACTCTGGGAGCTTTTGTTCCCCTTATGTTGTTACTACTGTTAGAGCTTATCAGGGAGATGTTCCCTAACTTGAAAATCAGAAAAGATAAATAATTTATTTTATTTCGGGAGTGATAGATATGGCTAAATGTAATTTACCTTTGGTAAAGATCAAAAACGGGGAGAGACATTATTTGAAACTCAACCCCTCCCAGAAACTTCAACATTATATACTTGCAATAACATTTGTATTACTTGTAGTGACAGGTTTCCCTTTGAAATTTTATTACTACCCCTGGGCGGAGCCTGTTATTCAGTTTTTCGGTGGACTCACCGTTACCAGGATAATCCACCGTATCAGCGGTGTGACTATGGTGGCGCTGTTTTTTTATCATTGGTATTATCTTTTCAAGCATATGTTCCGCCTTTATGTTATTCCGGCGGTTAAAACTAAGAGTTTCTCCTTTAAAGAACTTGTTCTTTTTATCTACTACTCGCCTATGTTTCCCAGATGGAAGGATATTACCGATTTCTTTGATTTTGTTAAATTTGTGCTGTTTATTACGAATAAAAGGCCTGAACATGAAAGATTTCACTGGAGGGAAAAGTTCGATTACTGGGCCGTTTTCTGGGGTATTCCCGTACTCGGTCTTACAGGTGTCCTGCTGTGGTATCCGGCCTGGGCTACATCATACCTTCCCGGATGGGCTGTGAATATAAGCTACATTGCCCATTCCGATGAAGCTTTGCTTGCAGTCAGTGTTATTTTTATATGGCATATGTATAATGCACATTTAAATTATGACAAATTCCCTATGTCACCGCTTTTTATTACCGGTTATCTGCCGGAAGATCTTATGAAACACGAGTACTATATAGAGTGGAAAAGAATCAACAAACTGGTTGAAATGGACCCTTCCCAGATTGAAGATTTGGATAAGGCTAAGGAGCTGGAAAAACAGACAGACGAAGAAAAAATAAAAGCTGTGAGAGAACAGATTTCATTTTTATCAGGAAAAGAAGAGGGGGATTCAGATGAGTAATGAAAATCCGGGCATTATGAAAAGAATATACTGCCTGATAGGTATAGCTATCATACTTTATTGTACATATCTTGTTTATATCCTGGTAATGCATATCTGGCATCAGGAAGAATCTCATGCTGAAAAGGCTGCTCATATGGACAATTTGACTGAGAATGAAAAACTTTATCAGCAGATGCTGGAAGGCATAGACAAAAAGGAAGCTGATTCGGAATACAGAGATATAGGCAAAGCTCATGAGCTCTACAGTTTCCACAACTCTGAAATAAAAGTGAAAAAAGATACTCAAAATTACTGTATCGACTGCCACGGTGACGTACCTCATGATGAGAAAAAGGAAATCAGATCCTTTCTCAATATGCATGCTTTCTTTCTCGCATGTGAAACATGCCATATCAAAGTTGAAAATGTTGAAGACAAGAAATTTGTCTGGTACAATAAAACTACCGGTGAGCGCCAGAATAGAATTCAAATCGACTCATATTTAGGTAATACAGTAAATAAGCTTCTTGTCCTGAGAAAGGAAGGAGATGACTATATTCCTTATGGCACACCTCAAATGAAACAATATATCAGTGAATTCAACAAGAATGTTGCCAGCATGTCTTCTGCAGCCAAGAGTGCAGGTCTTAAAATTATACACAGGCCGATGTCTGAAAAACCTGTACAGTGCGACTCCTGTCATACAACAAACATCAATGAAGCGTATATCCCACTGAAAAAAATAGGGTATCCTGAAAACAGAATTTCCAGAATTCTCGGCAATGAAGTGGTCGGGATGATTAAGAAGTATAAGGAATTTTACATCCCCGGTTTTCTGAAACCTACTGAAGAGGAATAACGTGAAATTATTTCTGCAGATTATTTTATTTACATTGCTTTCGCTTAATGCTTTTGCATTTCAAATGAAAGCGGAGCTTGTAAACACTTATGATTTCGGTGAAAAGCAAGCCCCGGCTGATGTAGTACTGGATTTCAGCGGCGAAAATATCATCGGTATATATAATGCTTACAGTGGAAATTACCTCACATACAGTAATGAAATGCTCTTAAACAGACACGGCAGTGAACTTTTAAAAGGCGGCAACTGTTTTGTTAGAAGTGGCGGATTTTACTATTTCTGCAATAACAGGGGCAATTCTGTTGACATTTTGAACGGTAATTTTGATATGGTTGACAGTATTAAATTGCCGGCGAGATTTAAAGGAGAATTTGACCCAACCGATATTACTGTTTCGGATGATAAAATTTATATAGCCGATAATGATAATCATAGAATTGTAGTATATTCTATAAAAGACAAATCAATCAGTACAATAGGAAGATTTGGCGAAAACCGTATAGAGTTCTGGTATCCTTACTCCATAATTGCCGGCTCAAAAGGTACATTATTCATTTCCGAAGTGCTTGGAACCAGAGTGCAAAAAATTAACCCGCCGGATGGTTTCAACGGCTTTATAGGCGGCTGGGGAGTGAAATCGGGTGAGTTTTACCGTCCGACAGGTATCGCTTTGTATAATAATAAGCACCTTTTTGTAGCCGATGGTTATACCGGTCTGATTCAGGTGATGAGCAAAGACGGTGATTTTGAAGGTTTACTTCTTAACAGTAAAGGTGAAAAACTTAAATTCGGTTCCCCAACACATATAAGGATTTATGGAAATACACTGGGTGTTGTGGATGCCTGGAAAAAGAAGGTTTATATTTACAAAGTTAAGGTGTTCAATTGAAAATACATCATAAGTATTCAAATCTTTTAGGTATATTTGTTGTTTCCATAGTTGTCTTTTTTTCGTTTTCAAACGGCTATTCCGCCGAAATTGAAGCAAATCCGGATGCTGCAAAGGAGTGTTCCGTTTGCCATTACGAGTGGATGCCCAGTTTTTTACATGAATCCACGGGTACTAAGTTAGTACCTTTTCAGAAAGAAAAAGTTGTGGCGGATGAGAAAATGTGTTTCAGCTGTCATAACGGTACGGTTGACGACAGCAGAATAAAAATCTGGTCAGGCGATGTTCACAAATTAACCGATGAGATCCCTGAGCATATGAAAATTCCGAAAGACCTCCCCCTTGATAACGGTAAGATTGCATGCAGAACCTGCCACACGGCTCATGCAACGGGGAAACCAAGAGAGGAGACCGTGGCAAGCAGTGTTTTTCTGCGTGTGAAAAACCCGAATTCCGAACTTTGCAGAAAATGCCACACAGATCATGAAGCAAAAGACGATCACCCGTTTAAAGAAGTTAAGAAAAAGGAGATAAAAAAGAAACTGAAACGTCTGGACGGTAAACTTGGGTCAAAGAATCAGGTTATCTGCCAAAGCTGTCATACCCCCCATTCTCCAAAAGAAAAAAAGCTTCTCATATATTATCTCACAGATTCGCAGCTTTGTACCATTTGCCATGAAAACAAAGTGAATCCTGATAACACATATGTCAAAGGTATGCTGAATCATCCGATAAATGTCAGGCAGAAGGACAAGCAGGAAGTTCAGAAAATAAAAGATGACGGCGGTATTTATGCAAAAACAAATGAGGTGATTTGTCTTACATGTCATACTCCTCATAATTCCAAAGGCGGCGATCTGTTAATCATGAAAAATACGCAGGACGCACTGTGCCTGGACTGCCATCAGGAGAATAAAACTGTTAAAAACACACCTCATGATATGCATAAAGTTGAGAATTTCAGAACAAAAGATAATGAAACGGCAAAAGAGGCCGGAGTCTGCGGCAGCTGTCATGCTCCACACGGATGGGCACTGAAACTGCCTGATACGGACAAAGATTTAATAACAGAGGGGTGCCTCAGTTGTCACAAAAAGGGCGGCTATGCCCCTAAAAAGACAATAGATTTCAACCTGCACAATCATCCCGTCGGCAAAGAAGTCAAAGAAGGTATGGATGAGGATAAATCATTGCCGTTATTCGGTAAAATATTGGGTTATTTTACTGAAGTTTTTGAAAAAGGGGAAAAGAAGAGAATTATTACATGCGCCACATGCCACGATGTCCACGCCGACACTAAGAATTTTCTCAGAAAAGAAACTGTTGACGGAACACTTTGCTTAACGTGCCATGATGAAAAGAAAATGATTAATAATACGAAGCACGGCAAGGATGAGCTGGATAAAACGTGCCTTTCCTGCCATAAAATACATAACAGCGACAACAAAAAGCTTCTCACTGAAGCGAAAAACGATGGATGTCTCACCTGCCACAAAAAAGGCGGAAGCGCTTCTGAATCGCTAATCGGGGAGCATTCACATCCGTATAATTTTACTCCGGAAATGAAGATTGATAAGCCTTTTAAGCTTACAGACAGTAAATTTACGTGTGTATCCTGTCACAATCCGCATAAAGATTCCAAAAAAGGGGGCATGGAAAAGGATTTTATCAGGGGTGATTTTGCCGGTTACGATGAATTCTGTATTGAATGCCATGAAGACCAAAAAGTTGTCAGAGATTCCGATCACGATTTAAAGAAAGAGGCTGAGAAAAAGAAAGACAGTGTGTGTTATCAATGTCATACGGTTCACAATGCCCAGACTGAAAAATATATGATGAATCTTAAATATCAATATGAAAATCAGAATGACTACTGCAACGTATGCCACAGAGAAGGCGGCTCAGCTGAGAAAAAGGTAGCTCATAAAAATGAAGGGCATATTGTGGGTAAAATTAAGGAGTACAAAGACTATACCAAATACCTTACAGAGCAGGACGGTGAATATATGCTGTTCTGTGCAAACTGCCATTCTGCCCACAAAAACGGACCTGCCAAAGGCAAAGAAGGAAATTTTTCCAACAGTTTTATCAGAGATCTGGATAATCGCACTGCTGAAAAGCGGGAAAATATATGTATCGTCTGTCATGACAGTAAAAAAGATTTTGCGGAATCGAAACATAATATTTATAAATTTGAGGAAACAAACGAAAATGTTGCAAAACTCAAAGCGAGCGGAGATGTGTGCGGTGTATGCCATCAGGTTCACAACAGCGGCTATTATCTGATTGATAAGAAGTTCGGAAAAGACTTGCAAAAGTTTTGCCAAAGCTGCCACGAGAAAAACGAACTGGCGGATAAAACGGCAATTAAAACAAGCCATCCTATGGATGTCAAACCGGATAATAAGACGGATTTATTCCTGCAAAATGATAAAATAATCTGTGCCACATGCCATGAGCCTCACAAAACTACCAAAGGCATGATTGCCGATTCTTCTCGGGAAAATATTTGTTTTGTCTGCCATGAGAGTCAATCTGTAGTAACTGATACAGAGCACAATATGACAAACATTGAGTACGTAAATGAGAAACTGCAAAAGAAAGCGGGTGAGAATGTCTGCTACGTTTGCCACAAGCCTCATAATTTTCCTGAAAATATGAATTTCATGTGGGCGTTTAAACAAAAGTCCGATAAACCTTTTGCCTTTGAAATATGTTTTGACTGCCATTCGGATAAAGGTGCCGGTTACAAAAAAATCCCGGAAGTGTACGACCACGATAAGATATTCAAAATTTTCCCGTATCGTGAGCATTACAAAGAATACCTGTACAATAATAAAGGGAAAGTTTCTGCTACAGGCTCTATAAAGTGCCAGACATGCCATAATCCACATATCTGGAAAGAAGGGGCTCAAAATCTGCATTTCAGTGAAAATAAAGACGGCGATGAAAATAACAGCTTCCTCAAACAGAGCGTTTCAGATGAATTCTGTACGGTCTGCCATGGTGAGGAAGGTAAAACACTTTTTGACAAATATCATAATAAAAAGTATAGAAACAGCAGGGAGAAGAAGTTGACAGAGAAAGAACTTCTGAAGAGATTGTACGAAATCCGTGAGCGGTTAGAGGAGCTGAAACAAAATGAATAGTTTACGCAAATATAAAAAAACTCTCAATGCTGCGCTGGTATCGTTTTTTTTCTTGTTAGTTTTTACTGTTGGTTTTGCAGGATCAGTCAAAGCTTACGATGTTACAAGTTTGAAGCCCGTTTTTGATTATGAGAAAGATGTCCTTGAGCCGGGAAAGCCGCCAAAAGCTTTGCTGTTTGTTTCTTATGATGTAAGGCGGGATATTGCTATCATTAAAGAATTTGCGGGTATATGTGACGATTATGATAATGTATCATGCCTGTGTGTTGACAAATCCCTCACACCACGGCATTTGCTTGAAGCTTCCTCTGATAAGCTCAGTGAGTCATGCTATGTTTATCAGGACACTTTGGGCAATAATACAATAAAACCGTATGTTCTTTTTCTAAACAGGGACAATTCTCTGTACAAAAAAATGTTTTACTCCTCGGATTTTGAACCGAAATTGAAATCATATCTCGGCTATTTTAACGGAAATTACGGTGAAAAAACACTGAAAGAGAAACTGGATGCTGTGGACAAATCAGACGATATAGTTGAAATCGTACCCAGGCTTAATTTCGTTGTTTTGCTTGCTAAAAAAGGTATGAAAAAAGCAGCTCTCAGAGAAATGAATAAAATTACAGTTGATAACAGCACGCTGAAAAAAGAGGTTCTTCTTGTGGCTCAGGTATATTTGAGACTGGAGGCTCCGAAAAAAGCTCTGAAGGTTCTGCAGTACTGCGAAGGCGATAAGTGTGAGTTTTACAAAGGGGTATCCTATTATCTGCTGGAGTATTTTGACAGAGCTGAGGATATATTTGAAGATATCGATACGGATGGCGGATTAGAAGAGAGGGTGGATTCTTACCTGAATAAAATACAAGATAAAAAAGGTGCACCTGACAATGAAGATGATTAATCGCTTTTTGGTGGTTTTTACTTTTACAATTGCTCTGTTATTTTCAGTCAATTCGTATGCAAAGATTAATATCCTTTTTCCCAGTGATAATCAGACGGTTGCTGTCAGTGATATACATATTGTCGGTATAAGTGATATTGATACAAATGTTGTCATCAAAATAGATGGTGAGAAGTATATCAAAAGCTTACTGCCGAGTTTTACCCGTGATGGAAAGAAAAATTATATGCTGATGAGTATCTTAAAACTTCAGCCCGGCAAAAATGAAATTACAATCAAACAGGGTGATTTTCAGAAAAAAATTAATGTTGATAAAGTTGAATCCCCTGTCGTAATTGAAGACTGGACGGAGAAACTTTCTTCCTTTCATTCAAATGAATCAAAAAAAGAAGTTTGTAAAAAATGCCATAAATTCCAGAATATTAAGGATTGTGTTAATTGTCATAAGGACAAGCTCCTTGGCAAATGGGTTCACAAGCCTGTTCAGAGAGCCAAATGTTTTAAATGTCATCAGAGGGAAAATGAATTTAAGCCTGTACAGCCGTTTTCGGATACATGCCTGAGCTGTCACGAAGATTTCAATAAACTGTTGGATAAAAAAGAATACGTTCACGGGCCGGTAGCGGCAGGTTATTGTACCATCTGTCACTCACCGCATAAATCTACGAATAAAACGCACCTGAGGAATTTCGCAAATGATTTGTGTGAGCAGTGCCATATCAGCGAAACAATGGGGTATAAATACCATCAGAACAGTTATATTAAAGATCACCCGGTGAAAGGGAAAGTGATTGAAAAAACGGGTGAAAAGCTGACTTGCGCTTCATGTCACAATCCCCATTATGCGGATGATAAAATGTTTCTGGTTATAAAAAGCGGCAAAGAGAGCGAACTTTGTATGAAATGCCATGATAAAGAGGAAACAAAAAAGCTGCTTGAAAAATTATCAGAGTAAAATGACAGAAAGTTGTCATTTCGACCGGAATCGAGCACTACTGTGTAGTGCTCGGTGGAGTGGAGAAATCTCTACTGTTATTTGGCGATAGAGACCTCTCGGCTCCGCTCGAGGTGACAGTTTTCTGTCATCTTGAGCGAAACGAAGTGGAGTCGAAAGATCTCAACCGCTATTTGACAAAATGTACCCCCTCTTACTCTCCCCCTAAAGTAAGGGGAGAGACAAAAGTCCCTTCCCCTAAGGTAGGGGAAGGCCAGGATGGGGTATCTTTTCCCCTCCTAAGATAGGAGGGGTCAGGGGTGGTGCTTTATTTCCTTCCCCTAAGATAGGGGAAGGTCAGGATGGGGTATGAAAATAGTTATTTGACAATGAGATTCCTCGGCTTCGCTTCCGCTCAATGGCGGACACAGCGGAATGACAAAAACCTGTCATTTCGACCGGAACGAAGTGGAGTCGAAAGATCTCAACCGCTATTTGACAAAATGTACCCCCTCTTACTCACCCCTTTAAGCCAAGGGGAGAGACCAGTACCTTCCCCTAAGATAGGGGAAGGCCAGGATGGGGTATCTTTTTCCCCTCCTAAAATAGGAGGGGTCAGGGATGGTATGAAATTGCTGTTTGGCGATAGAGACCTCTCGACTCCGCTCGAGGTGACATTTTTCTGTCATTTCGATGAGCCACCGATAGGTGGTGAAGAGAAATCTCTACCATTATTTGACGATAGAGACCTCTCGGCTACACTCGAGGTGACAACTACCGGAACTTGTCATCTCGACCGGAACGGAGTGGAGTGGAGTGGAGCGGAGAGATCTATAGCGTTGTTTAGCAAGTGATTCCTCGATTACACTCGGAATGACAATTACCTATGTATGTCATTTCGAACGAAGTGAGAAATCTCTACAGTTGTTTAAAAATATAAAATCGGGAGATTTTATGAAACTCAAAATTTTAGTTTTATTTTCTGTATTTATTTTAGCTTTCGGATGCTCCAGATCCGACAGTGTCGATTCATCAACTTCAGGAAGCTCAAGTGTAAAGGAGCTCACCATATCCCAAAACGGTGACCTTTCTTACGACGGTTCCGGCGAATTTGCAGGCTTTTCTATCGAAATAAACAATTCAAACCTGCCGGGTGCAAAAGTCAGAATAGAGAAAAAAGATGCTCCGGGCTCAAAAGAGGGGTATCAAGCGCTATCCGATGCCTATGTCATTACACTGCCCGATTTGTCCGGGAAGAACCTCACGGCTTCAATTAAGCTGCCATACAACGAAACCCTTTTCCGGAGAGCCGGCATTAGCGAAAACAGGATAGCTTTACTGACTCTAAAAGGCGATTCTCTGAATACATCATACACACAGCAGTCGGGCAATGATAATATTATCACAGGTTATACATATTTCCCCTCTACAGTTTATGCCGGTTATAAAAAAGAAGTGGTGCTGCCAGAGGAAAAAAGTTTTATTAAGCTTAAATCCTATTCCTACAACAGCGCTGTTAATGCTGGTGATTTTTTTCTTGATAATGCATCTTCTGAAATTTACGATACAGTCGGCGGCATTCCTAACGTGCAGCCATATGCAAGAGTGCTACTTTCAATTGACGAAAGTGCATTAAGTGCATCATTGGTGTCTGCCGATTGGAGTATCGTCTCAAAACCTTCGGGCTCATCGGCTTCTTTGCAAAGTACAGGCATTGGAAATGAAATGCAGCTGATTCCCGAGGAATTTGGTAAATATGAGATTTCAGCGGATGTTACACTTGCCGACGGCTCTTCAAAGTTGCAAAAGATCACAATAAATGCAACGGGATATTCATTTAATTCTGAAACAGGTAATTTTGTGTGCGACTCCCAATGTCATAACGGCTCGTTAGGTACATGGAAAGATAAATACGGCAGAAATATTCTGAGAGATATCCTCGGCGTTTGGCGTTCCAGTGCTCACGGCACAGCTTTTCAATCTGTAAGTACTGAAACCGATACATTGTGTTTTGACTGCCATACAACCGGCTATTTTTATCCGGACAGAAATCATAACGGCGAGGATGATTTTCCGAAAGCGTTTGGTTACGATGATTTAATGTCAGACTGGACTACTCCTGCAGCCAATCAAGGTAATTCGCACCTTAGGGGTGTTACGTGCGAAGCCTGCCACGGACCCTCTTACGTTTATGATAATGGTGTGAACAACGGTACTTTTGCAGCCCATCCTCAGTCTTTTTCACTTGACTCAGGTGTGTGCCTTAAATGTCACGGAAGTGTTTCCCAGGCTTCCGGTCATGTTTTTAAATATAAAGATGTTCACGACCAATCCCACAAAGTGACAGGTGATACTTCTGTTATTCAAAATAAAAAATGTTTTTCCTGTCACACAGGGCAGGGATATATGAGTAAGCTGGAAAATGCCGATACAAGCGCAGCTGATTTTAAAAAGATCAGTGGTATAGGCTGCCCTGTCTGCCATGACCCTCATGGCGGGACTGGTAATGATTATCAGTTAAGAGAGTCCGGACAGTTTACTATAAACCTTGATTCCGGGGACAAGGATGTAGATGCAGGTATTGCCGCTATGTGCTACGACTGTCACAGTTCAGGCCTTTCACTGCCTGAAGTCGGAGCCAAACCGCATAATACCCAGGCTGAGATGCTGGAAGCTGCGGGCGGTTATGAATACGGCGGCATAGATAATTCTTCAGCCCATTTTTATACAACTGATAAATGTGTAGGCTGTCATATGATGACCCTTGCCAAATCCTCTTTTGATAATGTTACCAATCATGAATTTTCAATGCAGTATAGCGTTAGTAAAAGAATTCAGAGGTGTAATAGCTCCTGTCACGGAACTACAGGGTTTAATATCCCTACGGATTATGATTACAAAGGCAGACTCACAGAAATTTCGAGTATGCTTGCTGATTTAAAAAGTGAAATTAATACAAAAGCCGGATTACAGTCGGGTACGGCAGTAATGTCAGATTATTCCTCTCAGGCGTTGTCAGCCGGTTTAACAGATGCACTGAATAAAGCGGCATACAACTATTTTTTTGTAAAAAACGACAGAAGTTCAGGTGCTCACAATTATAATTATGCTAAAGCCTTGCTGCAGGCAAGTCTGGATAATCTTTCAGGATATTAAACTTTAGTTTGTTCAATGTTCAACGTTCAAAGTGAATGGAACATTTGGACAAACACAAACGGGTAAAAACAGTCCCTTCCCCTAAGATAGGGGAAGGTTAGGATGGGGTATGAAATTGCTGTTTGACAAGAGATTCCTCTGCTTCGTTCGGAATGGTGTCATTCTGTCATTTCGACTGGAACGAAGTGGAACGGAGAAATCTCTACCGTTGTTTGACAAAAAGTACCCCCTCTTACTCTCCCCCTAAGCCAAGGGGAGAGACCAGTCCCTTCCCCTACTTTAGGGGAAGGTTAGGATGGGGTAAGAAAATAGTTATTTGACAAGAGACCTCTCGGCTACGCTCGAGGTGACAGTTTCCTGTCATCTTGAGCGAAACGAAGTGGAGTCGAAAGATCTCTGACGTTGTTTGACAAAATGTACCCCCTCTTACTCTCCCCCTAAACCAGGGGGAGAAACCAATTCCTTCCCCTAAGGTAGGGGAAGGTTAGAATGGGGTATGAAATTGCTGTTTGACGTAAGAGATTCCTCGATTACACTCGGAAGGATGCCTGCGGTATATTTAGCTATCGCTGTTAGACATCATCCTGTCATCTCGACCGGATCCGCCCACAGGGGGAGGAGCGGAGAGATCTCTACCGCTATATGGCAAAGAGACCTTTCGACTACGCTCAAGGTGACAGAATTGTAGTCGAAGAAGAGAAATTTATAGCGTTTTTGTTATTTATAAAATTATTTAGGAGTATCATGTGAGATATAGTTTTGTCCTTCTTCTTATTTTACTTTTTTCAGCTCAAACCTTCGCTTTTGACTTTAACGGAAGTCTGTCCATCCAGTACGAGCAAACCAAAGAAGATGAAGAGTACAATGAAGATGAAAACATCCTTGAAAACCGTCTCATCCTCAATAATACGGAAATAGTGGAGCAGTATTTAAGTTTTAATTTTTACGGGACATACACATATGAAGACAACGAAAACAGTGATAATGAAAAATTCACGGATATATATTCAGCATATTTGGATTTCAGTTCATTTGAAAACAAACTGCATATAAAAGCGGGTCGCTTCAGCTTTATCAATAATTCTTTTATGACAATAGACGGTATCGAAACAACCTACAGAACGGATAATTATTTCGGAGTAACGTTATTCGGCGGCATACCTAAGTATCTGGACAAAGATGACAAGTACATAAACGAAGAGTTTCGCGATACCGGTGAGCGTATTTACGGCGGTAAAATTTTCCTGAACGGTGTAAAAAACACTAACGGTTATTTGTCATATTCTCTGGAAAAGGACGACTCTGAAACAATTCAGGAGTTACTTGGAGCCGGCCTGGGAAGAGATTTCAGAGATATTTATCTGAAAGATTTGAATATGAGTCTGGACGGTAAGCTCGATTATGAGCTGAATGAAAGTGAAATTTACAAAGCAGATATGAGAGCAGGATTCGATTATAAAAAACTGGGGCTGATTTTACGTTTCACACGTTTCAATGTGAAAGACGGTTACAGAAATGACCGTGAGTTGGTCATCTCAAATTTCTCCACCGGTAAAGAGGACAGATATTCCTATACTATTGAGTTCAAAATTACGGATAATATTAGATTGTACCATGGACTGGTACATACTTTACTGGAATATCCCAGTGGTGAATGGGTGAGGGGTAATATCGCAAAAGCCGGAGCAGATTTTAGTTATTTTAAAGAGATAGGTGTTGTCACCGGTTTTCACGGATATTACTATGACAGTGAGCTTTCCAGTGCTGATGGCGCCGGCGGGTATGTGGACTGGAATATCACCAACGATTTGAAATGGACTACAGAAGGCGAGTACGTAAAGCTGGACAATTGGAAAGAGGACAGTAATCTTTATTCGTTATTCACCGAACTTGAATATATTCTGGCGAACAGGTACACGTTTACCCTTTATTATGAAAATAACGAAGAAACACGGTATCTGCCGGAAAACAGAGCCGGCGCAAAGTTTAAGTATACGTTTTAGCTTTTGTTCTTTTGTAGTTGTTTGACAAAGTGATTACTCGGCTACGCTCGGAAGGATGCCTGCGGCTAGCACCAGTCTTTTTACTGGTAAACCCGTCCGCCGACGGGCGAGATATGTGTAACAGCCTTTAGCTATTGCTGTTAGACACCATTCTGTCATTTCGACCGGAACGGAGTGGAGCGGAGAAATCTCTACTGCTATTTGACGATAGAGACCTCTCGGCTCCGCTCGAGGTGACAACCACCGAAACATGTCATCTCGACCGGATCCGCCCATAGGCGGAGGAGCGTAGAGATCTCTACCGTTGTTTGGGAAATTTTAATTAAGGTTTTATAAAATGAAACAACATAATTATTATGTTTATATACTTACAAATTATAATAATAAAGTGATGTATGTCGGTATGACTAATAACTTAGAAAGAAGAATTTATGAACATAGAAAAGGTTTGATAGAGGGCTTTACAAATAAATATAATTTGTCAAAGCTTGTATATTGTGAGCATACTTTTGATGTAAAGTCAGCAATTGAAAGAGAAAAACAGATTAAAAAATGGAAAAGAGAGAAAAAGAACGCGCTTGTTGAAAGCAAGAATCCTGAGTGGCGGGATTTATATGAAGATATTAAGTTAGAGACCTCTCCACTTCGGTCGAGGTGACAGTTTTTTGTCATTTCGATGAACCACTGTTAAGTGGTGAAGAGAAATCTCTACTGCTATTTGACGATAAAGACCTCTCAGCTCTGCTCGAGGTGACAACTGTATGTATTGTGTCATCTTGAGCGAAACGGAGTGGAGTCGAAAGATCTCTGCCGTTATTTAACAGGAAGACTTCTCGCGGCTTACAGGCGGTGGAGTGGAGAAATCTCTGACGTTATTTGACAAGAGATCTAAATATTTGTTTATAAGAACTACATTTTTCAGGAGCTATACATTATGATTAAAAAAGTTTTACTATTCTTTATGATTGCATTATTTTTTGCAGGCTGTGCAAAGTTTTTATATAAATCCCCTTACGGGAAGTACGACCATGAAACACACGTTGAGATTCTGTTTAAACAAAACAAAGACTGTTTTTACTGCCATAAGCTTCCTGACATAGAAACTATAAAGCTTGATAACAAAAGTGCCTCCGCTTTAGAACCTGAACTGGAAATTGAGGGCAAGTGCCACAATTGCCACAAAGAGCCTGAAACAAAAATAGCAAAAGCTCCCGGCGACTGTGCTACCTGCCATCAGAATATGAAACTTATGAAACCTAAGTCCCATGTGAAAGAATGGGAAAGGCTACATGCTATTCCGGCAAAACTGAACCAAAAAGACTGCGCAAGATGTCACAGCCAGTGGTATTGTGAAAACTGCCACACCGAGCAGTACGCTGTGGAATATAACAAACACCCGCGGAACTTCAAAATTTATCATTCGATTGAAGCTTCGATAGACCCCGGTTCCTGCAGCACATGCCACAGGGAGTATTTTTGTGTGGATTGTCATAAAGACTAGCGCTAAGTGCTAAGTTTTAAGAATTAAGTTGTTTGACAAGAGACCTCTCCACTTCGGTCGAGGTGACAATTTTCTGTCATCTTGAGCGAAACGAAGTGTAGTCGAAAGATCTCAGACGTTGTTTGACAAAAAGTACCCCCTCTTACTCTCCCCCTAAGCCAGGGGGAAAAAAAGTCCCTTCCCCTAAGATAGGGGAAGGTTAGGATGGGGTATGATTCCCCTCCTAAGATAGGAGGGGTTAGGGGTGGTACTTTATTTCCTTCCCCTAAGATAGGGGAAGGTCAGGATGGGGTATGAAATTGCTATTTGACAAGAGATTCCTCTGCTTCGTTCGGAATGGTGTCATTCTGTCATTTCGACTGTAACGGAGTGGAGTGGAGAAATCTCAGATGTTGTTTGACAAAATGTACCCCCTCTTACTCTCCCCCTAAGCCAGGGGGAAAAAAAGTCCCTTCCCCTAAGATAGGGGAAGGTTAGGATGGGGTATGAAAATAGTTATTTGACAAATGAGACCTCTCGGCTACGCTCGAGGTGACAGTTATCTGTCATTTCGATGAGCCACTGTTAAGTGGTGAAGAGAAATCTCTACCGCTATTTGACAAGAGATTCCTCGGCTTCGCTCGGAATGACAAAGACCTGTCATCTCGACCGGAGCGGAGAAATCTCTACCGTTGTTTAAAAATGAGATCCCTCCACTTCGGTCGGGATGACAAAAAGTTGTCATCTCGAGCGGAACTGAGTGGAGTCGAGAGATCTATAATGCTATTGGCAATAAGATCTGTTGCTAAGGATGATATATATTTTTACATTAAATTGCACTTAGCACTTAACACTTAGTACTTAGCACTAAATTGACGAGGTTACTTATGAGACGATACATTTTACTTACTGTTTTAACTTTTATACTTTCATTGACATTAATTTCATGTGGCGGCGGTTCCGGTGACGGAGATTCACCCGGACTTTCCGGCAGTTTTAATCCGCCCCAGCTTACTGAGCCCACAGATCATTTCGGTGGTCAGGCCTGGAAAAGTGACAGCTGCTACCAGTGCCACACACAAAATGAAGTTACGGATATTCACTCATATAATTCCAAATTAGCCGAAAGTTTCACACAAATTTCCGGTACGGATACCGGAGTTTGCCTTTACTGCCACGGGGATAACGGTATAGAAAACCTGTCAGGCGATGATTATCAGTGCAATTTGTGTCATAAAAACAGCAGTATTGTTTCCAGTGCGAAGATGTTTGGTAAAGATTATCAGCATGATTTAAACGGCAACGATGAAATGTCCGGTGATGATTGTGTCAAATGCCACGGTCTTTCGGATATGAATGGCACGATTAATCTTGGCATTGATTTTAATCAGTCGACCAGCTCATATTCTGACGTAAGCGATTTCTGCCTCACTTGCCATGATTTCAACGGTGCTTTCGGTGTGACACCGCCCAGTCTTCAGTTTAACAATGATACAGATAATATTTTGGACACATATCTTGGTATGGGTTCATCTGAAACTGATAGGAAATTTACTGCAGATGTACATGGTGCCGCGAATGGTGTCCCCATGAGTTTTGGAACCTTCAGGGGAGACTACGATTACAACATGCAGCTTTCCTGCTTAAGCTGTCACGAAGTTCATACATCTGATAATAAATTTTTGATTGCCGAAGATGGCTCGGGTGCTGGTTTGGTAGATAATAATATTCAAGCATCTGGGATTATTGTTTCAGGGAATAATTTTGGTGAATTATGTATAACATGCCATATAAATAATGAAAGCAGGGGATTAGGGGAGTTTGTACACGACAGCCCTTATTCTTCAAACTGCACTGAATGCCACTACCACGGCGCCGGATATGATAACGGCACACGGCAGAATATGTTTTAGCGAAGTTGTCATCTCGAGCGAAACGTAGTGGAGTCGAGAGATCTCTATCGTTATTTGACAACGAGTACCCCCTCTTACTCTCCCCCTAAGTTAAGGGGAGAGACAAAAGTCCCTTCCCCTAAGATAGGGGAAGGTCAGGATGGGGTATGAAATTGCTGTTTGACAAAGAGACTTCTCGACTACGCTCGAGGTGATAGTTTTCTGTCATCTTGAGCGAAACGAAGTGGAGTCGAGAGATCTCTATCGTTATTTGACAACGAGTACCCCCTC